>Ga0316207_10000769_pt1 | contig 45721 bp, 48 predicted proteins | sample 6weekpyrite_MG_FD_204943 | JGI IMG/M metagenome (GOLD analysis project Ga0316207, IMG submission 204943) | Microbial mat bacterial communities from mineral coupon in-situ incubated in ocean water Damariscotta River, Maine, United States -... | ecosystem: Environmental > Aquatic > Marine >... | reverse complement strand
GAACAATTATTTGATTTCAGTGGTCGTACACGAAAACCACAAATGGCCTTGGCAGAAAAATATGGTTTTGAGGAATATGCTCAACCTGCGGGTGGTTGTTGTTTCTTAACCGATGAAAAGTATTCAAAGAAAATTTCGGACTTATGGGAGTCACGTGGCAAACGTGATTATGAGCTCGACGATATTATGTTATTAAAAGTGGGTCGCCATATCCGCCCGAAAAAACATTTCAAAGTGATTATTGGTCGTGAAGAAGGTGAGAATAATTTCCTTTCCGGCTACCGAAAAATGTTTGCCAGTTTAAAGACCACCAGCCATGCAGGACCATTGGCACTATTAGACGGTGAGATGTCGGATGAAGATATTGAATTGGCCGCACAAATAGCAGCACGTTATAGTCAAGGACGCACTGCTGATAAAGTTGAGGTAGAATTTACCAACAAAGAAGGTGTGAGTAAATTATTAGAAGTTGTGCCAATGTCGCCGAGTCAGTTAGATGAAAAGTGGCATGTTTAATCTTAATGATACAGTTCAGGCTATATATAAAGGCTTAAAAGATAATAACTATGTCCCATTATACCCTCGATGCAAAACGATTGATGTGTCCTATGCCTGTGATTCGTACACAGGATAAGATCACAGAATTAAAAGTGGGCGATACACTGGAAGTAACGTGTACCGATCCAGGTGCATTAAATGACATTCCTGCTTGGTGTCGTATTAATGGTCACGAAATTGTGAGCTGTAAAGAAGACAAAGGCGAAGTGATTATTACAGTAAAGGTTGGCGACGCTTAAATGGCTCATGATCATTCACATGCACCTTTAGATAAACACGATGCACGCTATCGTGAAGTACGTAAGGTTACCTTGGTTGGTTCGCTGGTTGATTTTTTATTAGCGGTTGCAAAAGTGGTGATTGGATATGTTGGTCAGTCACAAGCTTTAATTGCTGATGGTATCCATTCTTTTTCTGATCTCGTTACGGACTTTATGGTTTTGTTTGCCTTTAAACATTCCAGCCGTGATGCAGATGAAGACCACCCCTATGGGCACGGTCGAATAGAAACGATCGTGACAGTTGCTTTGGGTTTTGCATTGATTGTCATCGGTGTGGGTATTGCTTGGGATGCAATGCGACGTTTATTTGAACCGGAATTATTACTCCACCCGAGTGGCATTGTATTGATTGTCGCGGCGGTATCGATTGTTTCTAAGGAAGCAATTTATCACTACACCTTGGCGGCGGCGCGTAAATATAAATCAGCACTACTACGTGCAAATGCTTGGCATAGTCGTAGTGATGCGATTTCATCAATCATTGTGTTTGTTGGTGTACTCGGTGCCATGGCGGGCTTGGATTATCTTGATGCAATTGCGGCGATTGGTGTTGCTGTGATGATTGCCAAGATTGGTTGGAGTTTGGGTTGGCACAGTGTGCGCGAGTTAATCGATACCGCACTTGATAGCGAGGAAGTCGAAAAAATCCGTCAAGTGATCGCTGATGTACAAGGTGTGCGTGCTTTGCATATGTTACGTACACGTAAAATGGGATCGGATGCCTTGGTTGATGTGCATATTCAGGTCGATTCATTTTTAAGTGTTTCCGAAGGTCATCAAATCAGTGAAACCGTCAGGCAGCAGTTACTACAAAATATTGAAGATGTGTCTGATGTAACCGTGCATATTGACCCAGAAGACGATGAATTTGCAGCTACCTGTTGCCAACTACCACCAAGAGAGCAGATAATGTCACGTCTGTATGAAGCTTGGCAGGGAATTGAAGCAGTTAATCAAATCCAGTCGGTGAGCTTGCATTACCTTGATGGCAGCATTCAGGTCGATGTGAAACTGCCCTTAGTATTGGCGGGTCGTGAAACGACAGGCAAGTTGATAGATGATTTACAGCAGCCGGCTGAATACATCGATGAGATAAAAAGTATCAAGATTGGTTTTTATGCATAACGCACCAATTTGATGCTGTTAAGGCTATTTATGCACTATATATGTGCAATTTTAGCTATAAGAATAAAGTTTAATATAATAAAATCAATTTAAACAACAACTTATCTAGTGGCATGGTTAATGCACTATATGAGGACAAATTTCGGGGAATCGCAGTAGCGACCTAAAATAATTTTAATATCAACGTTATACAAGTAGTTGTATAGGACAATAGCCGAGGAGACACCACAATGTCCGTAGCAAAAGTTACTAAATTAATGAAAGACAACGACGTTCAGTTCGTTGACATGCGTTTCACTGATACCATCGGTAAAGAACAGCACGTTACGATCCCTGCAAAAGTAGTGGATGCTGATTTCTTTAAAGAAGGCAAAATGTTTGATGGTTCTTCAATCGCAGGTTGGAAGAGCATTAACGAATCAGACATGATTTTGATGCCAGATCCAGCAACAGCGATGATGGATCCATTCATGGATGAGCCAACAATGATCATCCGTTGTGACATTGTTGAACCAGATACAATGCAAGGTTATGAACGTGACCCACGTTCGATTGCACGTCGAGCAGAAGAATACTTGAAGAAAACCAAGATCGGTGATGTAGCTTACTTTGGTCCGGAAAATGAATTCTTCGTCTTTGATGATGTGCGTTGGGGCGCAGATATGACGGGTTCTTTCTGCAAGATTGACTCAGAAGAAGGCGAATGGAATAGTGAACGTGTTTACGCTGATGGTAACATGGGTCATCGTCCAGGTGTGAAAGGCGGTTACTTCCCTGTGCCTCCTGTTGATTCACTTCAAGATATGCGTTCAGCCATGTGTCTTGCAATGGAAGACATGGGTCTTGATATTGAAGTCCATCACCATGAAGTTGCAACAGCGGGTCAGTGTGAAATCGGTGTTGGTTTTAACTCACTCGTTGCTAAGGCGGATGAAGTGCAAATCCTTAAATACTGTGTACAAAACGTAGCACACGCTTACGGTAAAACAGCAACGTTTATGCCTAAACCAGTTGTTGGCGATAACGGTAGTGGTATGCACGTTCACATGTCTATCGGTAAAGATGGCACTAACACATTCTCTGGTGATAAATACGGTGGTTTGTCTGATACAGCGCTTTACTACATTGGTGGTATTATCAAACACGCCAAAGCATTGAATGCACTTTCAAATGCTTCTACTAACTCTTACAAACGTTTGGTTCCAGGTTTTGAAGCGCCAGTTATGTTGGCTTACTCAGCACGTAACCGTTCAGCATCAATTCGTATTCCTTTTGTTACAAATCCTAAAGCACGTCGTATTGAATTACGATTCGGTGACTCAACAGCAAATCCATACCTTTGCTTTGCAGCAATGATGATGGCCGGTATTGATGGTATTCAAAACAAGATTCATCCAGGCGATGCAATGGATAAGGATTTATACGACTTACCAGCTGAAGAAGAAGCCAAGATCCCACAAGTTTGTTACTCGCTTGACCAAGCGCTTGACGCACTTGATAAAGACCGTGACTTTCTTACAGCGGGCGGTGTATTTACTGATGATGCAATCGATGGTTACATTGCATTGAAGATGGAAGAAGTAACTCGCATGCGTATGACCACTCACCCAGTTGAGTTTGATATGTACTACAGCCTATAAGCTTTATAGTTACAGTTTCGTAGTAGCTTGTAGTTCGAAAGCGCCTTCCTCTGATTAGGGGAAGGCGTTTTTTATTGTCCAGAGTCTAAATTGAATCAGTATGTGATGAAGTTGTCAGAATAAACATTGAGCAAAAATGAGTCCTTAGCTATGCTCATAGCATAAGGAATAGGCATTGGAGAAAGTATTATGCAAAAGACAATAATATTATTCGCGGTTTTGGCTTTAGTCTTGCCCAGTGCTGTCTTTGCAAAACTTTATAAGTGTAAAAATGCGCAAGGTGAGGTGATTTACACGGATAAGAAGTGTGATGGGCAAGGTGAAGAGCTTAAATTGCCACCCTATTCGACCTATAAGCCAAATATTATTCCTGTGCCGAAATCAGCACCAGCCGCCAAAGATCCTGCGGTCTCGTATAAGCAGTTGGAAATAACAAGTCCCAAAAAAGATGAGTTGGTTTACTCAAATAGTGGCGTTGTGAATGTTAAGTTTAAAATAGATGGACCATTATTAAGCTTGAAGGGACATAAATTTGCTGTTGTGCTTGACGGAGAAAGGCTGAAAAGCCGAGGCGTTACTACACAAATACGCTTAAATAGCGTTGAACGGGGAACGCATACCCTGCAGGTTGTGGTTGTTGATGTTGACGATAAAATAATTAAAAGCTCGGAAACGGTTACTTTTCACACACAACGTCGTGTAAAAGATATTAACCCAACCCCGGGTGGTATAGGGACGGCTCCGGGTGGCGCAGGGGCGACACCAGGTGGCGCAGGAACAATACCGGGTGGTACAGGAACGATACCTGGGGGTACGGGAACGATACCCGGCGGAAACTAATAAATAATCCTTTCTTTATCTTGTGCACTATAATGGTGCATAATGGTATGCCTATTTATTCAAAATACATGTAAACAGTGCATCAATAATAAGCAGCTTAGTTCTTGTCGAGGAGATGCATTTTTTTAATCATTACATTTCAATAAGTTATATTCAAAAAATAAGTAAATAAAAGTATTTTTAGGTGAGCTACAAAAGTGGTTCAGGATTTGCACTACAAATCAGCATGATCCGTATGATGTTAGAAAAGGAATCTCAATTGTCTAGTCTTGTCGACAATTTATCGACCTCGGTTTTAGTGCTTAACCCCCAACTGGTGGTTGAGTATATGAATCCGGCGGCAGAAGTCTTATTTGCTGCGAGTTCAAGGCAAAGTACGGGACAGTCGGTTAAGGATTTATTACCCGCAGAGCCGGCTTTTATTGAACGAATACGACAAGTGCTGACGAATGGGCAGGGATTTACCCAGCATGAAATGACGCTGGTACTGACAGGAGATAAGCGTATTACGGTGGACTGCACGGTAAACCTTGAGGAAAGTAGTCAGCAGCAACGCTTGTTGGTTGAAATGAAACAGGTAGATCAACATTTGCGTGTTTCACGAGAAGAGCGCTTGCTGGCACAAAATGTCGCAACACGTGCTTTGGTACGGGGTTTTGCGCATGAAGTAAAAAATCCCTTAGGTGGTTTGCGTGGTGCCGCGCAGTTACTTGAAGCGGAGTTGCCAGATGAAAGTTTAAAAGAATATACACAAATTATTATTGGTGAAGCAGATCGTTTACAAAAATTAGTCGATGGCATGTTGGGGCCAAATAGTTTGCCGAACATGACAATACTAAATATCCATGAAGTACTTGAGCGAGTGAGAAGTTTAGTGCTTGCCGAAGTGCCAGAAGGTGTTTTATTAAAACGAAATTATGATATCAGTATCCCGGAATTTTTAGCAGATAAAGATCAACTAATTCAATCGGTGTTAAATATTGTTCGTAATGCTATTCAGGCTACCGAGGGCAAGGGCACAATTGAATTAAAGACACGGATTGAAAGACAATTAACCATTGGCAGTATTCGGCATCGTCATGTTATGCGTTTAGATATTACAGATAATGGCGTAGGTATACCGGAAGAAATGCAGCAAAGAATTTTTTACCCAATGGTAACAAGTCGCGCTGAAGGAACTGGCGTAGGTTTATCAATAGCACAGTCATTAATTAGTCGGCATGGTGGACTCATTGAATGTACAAGTGAGCCGGGTGAAACACGCTTTACAATTTTATTGCCGATTGAAACGGAGAGTAAAGAAAATGCATAAGGACAAGATTTGGATCATTGATGATGATCGATCAATACGCTGGGTGCTAGAAAAAGCGCTAGAAAAAGCAAATATGGAAGTTATTAGTTACGAGAATGCGAATAAGATTATGGGAGATCTTGAAAAAGAATTACCAGATGCAATTGTTACTGATATTCGCATGCCTGGTTTGAATGGTCTTGAATTACTAGAAAAGCTTAATACAGAATATCCGGAATTACCCGTGATTATTATGACCGCACATTCTGATTTAGACAGTGCTGTTTCTGCTTACCAAGGCGGAGCATTTGAATATTTACCAAAGCCCTTTGATGTTGATGAAGCGGTAGAAATGGTAAGTCGCGCTGTAGATTTGCGGCGCGAAACGAAAACAGAATCATCTAATGAGCCTGTCATTAAAACAGAAATAATTGGTGAAGCACCGGCTATGCAAGAAGTATTTCGTGCGATTGGTCGTTTGGCTCGCTCTAACATAACCGTTTTAATTAATGGCGAATCAGGTACGGGTAAAGAATTGGTTGCACATGCATTACACAAACATAGCCCCCGTGCAGGAAATGATTTTATTGCAATTAATACCGCAGCAATTCCAAAAGATTTACTTGAGTCAGAATTGTTTGGCCACGAGAAAGGGGCCTTTACAGGTGCACAAAGTTTGCATCGGGGGCGTTTTGAACAAGCAGATGGCGGTACTTTATTTTTAGATGAAATTGGTGATATGCCGGCAGAACTACAAACACGTTTGTTACGCGTTTTGGCTGAAGGTGAATTTTATCGTGTTGGAGGTAGAGCAGCAGTAAAGGTTGATGTACGTATTATTGCAGCAACGCATCAAAATCTTGAAAAATTAGTTGCGGAAGGTCGTTTTCGTGAAGATCTATTCCATCGTTTAAATGTTATTCGTATCCATGTGCCACCTTTGCGTGAGCGTAGAGAAGATATTCCATTGTTAATGAACTTTTTCTTATCGGCGGCAGCGAAAGAATTAAATTCAGAAGTAAAACGATTGTTACCAGAAACAGAAAAATACTTAACTGGCATTGATTGGCAAGGGAATGTGAGACAACTTGAAAACCTGTGCCGTTGGTTAACGGTAATGGCACCAGGTCAAGAAGTGCATATGGATGATCTACCACCAGAATTACGTGAAAATTATAATGAAGAATCTAGTACAAATGATAATTGGCAAAATTCACTGGAACGATGGGCCGATAATAGTTTAGCCGGTGGTGATTTGGGTTTATTAAACTCCGCGATGCCTGATTTTGAGCGAATTATGATCCGAAGTGCCTTGCGGCATACAGGTGGTCGTCGTCAAGATGCAGCAAAATTATTAGGTTGGGGTCGTAACACCTTGACGCGCAAGATTAAAGACTTGGGAATGGAACTTAATTAGCTAAAAACGATGGATTGCCGCGTCGCTAAAGCGACTCGCAATGACGGCATATGGCGAAACATCACTTTATTAATACAGTTCTCTTAAATAAATCGTAGAATCATCACCATGGTAAATACCAAAGGTCGCTGTGCCTGAAGGGTCATTATCGTGATTACCATCGCCATCCCAGTCAAATTGTAGCCACGGTTGTTCTAATACTATTCCGCTTTCAAGTAGTGGTGTAATTAAAACACTGCCTTGATTTCCTGCATCGGGTGCTGAGAGTGTTAATGTCGCAATACCATTAGCAAAGGCAGAAATTGTCGGTGTAGTTTCGCCAGGGTTCAAACTATCTTGATAATTGCTCAGATTGATATGCCCCCAGTCGGGCGGTCCAGCTGGAGTGCTGGTTAATGCTGTGCAGGTATCACCGGTAGAGGCGATGAAATCATTTATGAGGCTATCGTAATATTGAGTGGTAATGGCTAGTTGCAAATCGACTAATTCAGAACCAAATGCATTATTTACATTCAGTCTGCCAAAACGAAGTTGTGTACCACCGATATTGCTAACGGAATAGGTTTCACAAGTTCCATCGTTGTTAGAGTCATAGCAAACATTATCTGTATCGGTTAAATCGGCAACCGTGAAGTTAAGATCAATGTCGGCTGTAAAAGGAATAGCAGGATTAGTACCGCCACCAGCGGTATCGCGTGGGTCAGCGGGACGTTGATATAAAACGGGTTCATTACTGATGGTGAGTTCACCTTGTGCGTCAGCATTGGTATCACCGGTTAACGCAATATTCATGGTATCAATCGGTGCATCGAGTATCGCTGGAGTAGTTGCATTATTTGTATAATTTCGGCTTGCAAGATTAGCGGTATATTTCCAAAAACCGCCAAGATCATAGTTTGTTGTTGGATCGCCGCCTTCTTCACGTGCCGTTAGAGTAATAATAGGGTTGGTTGCAAAATCAATACGTTGATCCATATAACTAAATGCACCACAACTATCAGCCAGTGTAGGGTTGTTGTCGCTGACATCAAATCGATCAGGAATGAATCGGCCGACATAACTACTACGGCCAAGAATATCCTGACCACTGCCTAAGTAATTTAAAACATCCGCGCCGATTTCAATAATGCCGACTTCTGGCCAATTAGCAGTAACCGTACTGGAGCCATTGCTAATTGCCGCGCTGGCCGAAGAGAGAGGAGGAATTGCACCACCAATGGGTCGCCAGAGCGTTGTTGCTAAATTGGCGTTTGCACTAAAATTAGATGTGATGGCATTGTCGCTAATATCAGCAGGATTTGTTGCAGGATCGTTATCATTAAAGCCATCGGCAACACCATCATTATTTGTATCATCGGTTTGTTGCCAAAGTACGCCCTCTAGATCAAAACTAAAATCAACACCGGCAGTGAAAGAAACCGCATCGGCATTGCTAGTCGCCGCGTTATTACCTGTAACTGGTATGCGTAGGGCAAGTGGGCGTACAACAAATAGATTACTACTACCGCTTGTGCCAATGGCAAAATCGGGGTTTGCGGTGTTATAGAGTGAGTGAAGCTGCATTTGTCCTGCATCGGGGTAGCTAATGATTATATTGGCGGTTGCATTTGCACCAAACAGTAATGGAACGGTTGTGTAGCTTGTTGTGCCTGCAGCACCAGCATTATCATTGTTTGTATTAATAGCGGTGGTCGCTGAGTTATTAGTGATAATTATTTGTTGGCCAGCACAGGTGCTGGGATTAATACATTCTGCACCAAGATCAATATTGACAGTGCTGCCACTGATAAAGGCAGGTTCACAAACAGTTGGGTCGCCACCAGAAGTCCGTAGGGCTTGAAGTGTAATGGCTTGCGCTCCAAAACCGATGTTTGAAGGTTTACCAGAAAGTTGGGTATTAATAGTAGACCACTCTAAAATAGCGCGACCAATAACAAGATTCGGATCTTCACTTTCAGTAAACACACCATCGGTTACATTAATATTAATAGTACCGGTTTGTGGGTAAAGTAAATCAAGAATAACGCTGGTTTCAGCACCATCAAATACATAGCTGGCTGTACCATTAGCTAGTGCGATAAAGCTGCCATTGCCGGTATTGAGAGACCAAGTGCCAATATTACTGTTATTAACACTCACGGTGATTGTGGTGCCAGCAGGTGGTGGCGTGAGCGCATCGCCAGCAGTATGTCCGCTAATAGTAATAGCGGTTGTGGAGCAAGTTATTCCGGTGCCTGCATGACTAATAGCATAGTGGTTGAAAACAGTTTGGCAGGTTGAAATATTACCAACCGTGGTTGCATCGGCAGGTGTGTAGGTAATGACACTGTCATCATCAAACTCTACGTCATTACCACCGATAACTGCACCATGAAATAAGGTTTCTTTGCCAAACTTTATATCATCGGCATTGGGACCATAAATAACACCAGTGAAATCAAGTCGTCTTTTTTCAGCTTTAAAGTCAGCATTGTTATAGAGGTAGACAACGAGCCCACCTACATTGCCTGATCCATTGATGGTGACATCATCGCCGTTGACTTTGAATTCATCGTTTATATAGATATTTACGACCTCAGAAGTAATGTTGATTGTACTGTCGTCATCAATAGTGAGTTTGTTAATAAAATAATCACCGGCAGCAAAATTAACAACGGTATCTTTTTTGATTTTTAGTTCATCAATATAAAAAGGCCCACCACCGATAAAATGAGTGGTTACGTCATCTTTAATAGTGATTTTTTTATAGCTGTCCTGAACGGTGCTGTTAAAGGTAAAGGGGCTATCGCTAGTTTCAATGCTTTGATTATCATTTGAGTTATTGGCGGGAAAAGTGGCAGGCTCAATAGTGGGTAGTGCTTGAGAGGCTGTAACAACATCACCCACTGTGCCAGTAACATCAATGGCATTACCATTATCATCGCCTTCTTCAACAGCAATATTACCTGCTCCAACATTAATAAAAACATCATCTTCAATTTCAATATCACCACCCGTACTATAAATAGGATAAGTAGAAGGTATTGGTCCACAGGTATTGTTTGCCGCCGCTTGTATTAGGTTTGAGTCAATACCTGAATTGGTTTGCCCATTAACAATGACGTTAGCTGTGTTGGTAATCATTCCGGAAGCACCAGCAGCAAGTGTTGCATTAATCGTAAAGGTTAATTGGCTATCTTCTGGCATAGGTGGAATGAGAATGCCGGTGCCTTGAAGATTGCTAATAGAGGTAGCGGGACAGCTGGCACCGCCTGCAGCCGCACAAGTAAGGGTATTGATAGTTAGATTGTTAACAGCGGGATCGGTAAATATGGCATTACTTAAAACACCATTCGTTGTGTTCTCAATAACAACGCTATAGGTTGTACTCGCACCAGGAGCAAGAATGGCTTGATCATCAGTCTTGATGATTTCAGGGATAGTGTCAGGATCGAAAATGATATCAACATCACTAGCGGAGTTTGTGTAGCCCGCAACAGTTACATTGGCGGTATTGGTTAACGTCCCTGTTGCATCATCATCAACTTCGGCTTCGATAGTAAACGTTACGCTGCTATCGACTGGCATATCTGGAATGGTGACACCAGAACCTTGTATTTCATCGATAGTGAAAGAAGGACAGGTTGCCCCGCCGCTGGCGGAACAAGTGATATTTTCAACGTCTAGATCAGTAACCTCAGGATCGGTAAATACAGCATTGCTTAGTATGGCGCCGGTTGTGTTAGTGATTACCACGGTATAGATGTTATCAGTATCCGGCAGAATACCGCTGCGGCCATCGGTTTTGCTAATGCTGGGTAAGACGACGACATCGACAGTACTTTGCAATACCGTGGGTGAATTACACTTTGATTTTGTATTTGGAAAAACATCATTACTGCTGGTACAGCTAGCACCTGCAGTATTATCCCAACTTACGGCGAAGGGAATATAGAGCTTACCGCCGCTACCTGCTGCGGCTTGACAGGCAACAGTGACATTGGTCATGGTATGAACGCCAGAACCTGACCCACTGTTCATTGTGCCGTTAACATCACCACAGACATCGGTAATACCGCCAACGGGACCAGGATCAAGGTTTCTAAAAGGAGGATCATTAGGCGGTAAAATATCAACGGAGCAACTAGCAGGTCCACCGCTACCTAATGTTAATTGTGGATCTTTACCATCGTTAGAGATAAAAATACCAATATCATATCGACTAGGTGTTGCAGAGTTAACGGTTAGATCGAGGTCAAAATTCGCAGTGCTGCCGCCAACACATGATGGCGCACCTCCATTGATAGCGATGCCTGTGATAGAAACATCATTAGCAGTACAGACTAAATCACTACCAAGGCGATCCGCGGGACATTCAGTTGGATCGAAAGCATCTGCAGATAATGCGACAAAATAAATAGCGCACGATAGAACCCATTGCAGAATAAAATAAAATTTATCTGTACTATTTTTATAAATTTGTTTGTCTTGTTGCTGCGTCATCAAATCTCTTTGTTCATTTTAAATAAAAATTACCACTAAGGTGGTGGGGGTGAAATCGTCGCGGTGATGCGGCGTTGCACAAAATCAGGTGTGCCATAACTACCACCAAATGTCGCAATACTAGTAATAGTATAGACGGTGACATTGTCGTTGCCTTGTTCATTATGTGGCGTAAAGCTGCAACGGGTATTAACGGTGAAACTATTTAAGCCTATTGCATTAAAGGTAAAATTATTGCCGTTGACTGTGCCCGTGCAAATATTGCGAGCAGGGATTTGGTTTAAGGGATTATTGGCTTGCAGGATAAGGAAAACAGCCCATTCAATACCACTTCGTGCAGCTTGGTAAGCGCGCGTGCCTTGTAATGCAGCAGAACTGGTTGTGCGACTAACGCCACTAATAGTGACCATGTAGCCACCAAGTGAAGCCAGCACAACGAGCAAAAAAATGGCTGAGACGAGAGAAAAACCAGTTTGTCGCTTGAGTTTCATCATGGCGTATTATCCACGTGAACTTGGTGTAACAAACGTACTGTCTCTCCAGTTTCTGCATCCGTTACAGATAGATCAAGCGTCATTAAACCTGCACGTAAAGGATTGCCGGCATCATAAGTAAATTGGCAGTTGCCAATATTGTCAGCCATTAATGCTGAGTTACCACCGACTGGAGGGACAACCTGATTGGGTCTATTAGTAAACGTGTAGTCTGTATAACGCATGAGCTGTCCCGCATTACAGACATAAGATACCGCAGTATCAACAAGGTACATACGCCGATTGGGTGATTTGTAACTAAATCGAAAACCATTACCTGCACCATCGTCAATGCTGACATTGTCTTCATTGGCGGTAACAGGATCATCAGTCAACGTAATAGCATAACCAGCAGGGGTGATCACATTGGCACCAGTAACAGCATGCACATCACCGTAGGCATTCGCACCGGCTATTGCTGAACCGGCTATATCGACACTGCCGATATTATAAATAGCAACATGATTAATATTGGCGCTGGCTAAGGTGTCAGCAGAAAAGTTACCGAGAATATCAAAGCTGGCATCGATGGTACCAAACTGAAGACGCCTATCCGGATTACCAGGTGGTGGCGCGGCACGATAACGCCCACCTTCTACCGTGTTAATCATTTCAATGGCCGTGCCACCAGCATCAACGCGAATGCTATTGGGTAGAGCACGTCGAATATCACGTTGCATTCGGCGTAGTGCACTTTCCGCTGAATATACCAGCGTGGCGCGGCGAGATAGATCAATAAAACCTTGTACTGGACGAGTAATAAAAGTAGCTATTGCCGTTGCCAATATACCGGTGATCACAATCACAATAATGAGTTCGACTAATGAAAAACCAGATTGTGGTTTTAAGCAGCGCATTAGAAGTAATTTGTCCGGTAGGCACTGACTTGAATAACATCGGTACTGGGCGTGGTCACGGCAACGGTAATTCGAAACGCATTAGCGGCAGCAACTTGAACGCCGGCAGGGCCAATCGCCTCGTTTGTAATGGTAACAGTGACAAGGTAATTGCCGAGCCCCGCAATAGCATTGCCGTTTTGGTCTTGAGGCACTTGGGCAACAATTGCTGCGTAATCACTGACATTATCATAATCGGCACGTCCTGTTTCGGCAGGACCGCCTGGATCGCTAAAAGGTTTTTCAGTGATTTCTTCAAGGTAGGCTTCAGCAATCGCAATACCTTGATGAAGAATAAGTGGATCAGAACTGCTCGCGGTATTTTGGTTCATCACCAACAAGATGCTTGAAAGACCAATGCCAAGCACCACAATGGTAATGATTAACTCAATTAACGTGGTTCCTATCTGTGAACGGAAAGAAGAAATCATTAGAGTTCTTCTATATAACCAGTTTCATTATGCACGGTGAAGGAATAACCACCAACGCTAACGTTAACATTATTGTCTGCTTGGCCAAGCGCATTAAAAGTAAAACTATTCGGCGCGGAGGTAATGGTTGCGGTTGAATTTGTGCCACTGAAACCGGCTTCACCTGTTACGGGGTTTGGTGTATCACCATTGAGTGTGCCGACACCACATGCACCGCCATCCCAGATATTGACGGTATAGGTATTAGCTGAGAAGGAGATTTGTGTTTCACAATTTGTAGCCACCGCATATTGCTGTGCGTAGCGAACGGCGTTGATGACCTCGGTATAGAAGCCTCGGTTTTCAAATGTGTCGGTATTAAAAAAACGCGGTAGGGCAAAAGCCGAAAGAATGCCAAGAATGACTAGCATCAAGACTAATTCGATCATTGTGAAACCGCGATGTTGATACATAGTCATTTTCAACGCTTGTGTTGTTGATTATTAATCTTATAAGCAAATGATAAATAGTCAATTTTGGTGAAAAAACAAAAGGGCGCTTAATGCGCCCTTTCATACTAAACCTAAACAACAAACTTTAGCTGCAAGCATCATTACCGGTAAAGGTAGGAACGGTTGTTGCATTGGCAGCCTCAGTATAAATCACAGTGCAGTTGCCGTTACCACCGACAGTGATAGTTGCAGTTGGTGGTGTTGCGGTCGCATCGAAAGCAAAGGTTGCATCACTGAGATCGACGGCCGCTTGTATGCCCGCTGCAGTTGCTGCTGGATATAAGAACTGGGTACTCGCGGTGCCACCTTCTATGGCTACATTTTGAGCCGAGTTATCGTTAGGGTCACCTTCAACCAACGCTTTGGCATGGACAATGGAAGAAGCCGAACGAACTGCACCCTCAACACCGTCGCGAGCAGCTTGGCGTGCATCAACAGACAGGTTAGCAAAGCGTGGTAGCGCGGTTGCCGCTAACAGGCCAAGAATGACGATGACGATGACCAGTTCAATGAGGGTAAAACCAGACTGTTGTTTTTTCATGTTGAATTCCTTGATGCTAAATCTATTTAATCAATGTGTTTAATCGGTCGTATTAGTTTTATCGGCAGTCTGGCCAAAGACTTTAGGATTAATTGGCTCACTAAGCCATTGATATTCCTCAAGGCCTTGCAGTGTCAGGCCGTGAATTTCGTCAATATGGTTGGTAAATACACCATCTTCATTGATATCGGTGTAATCAATTTTGACCTGAAAACGGGCTCGTTTTGCTCCTGTGAGTGGGCTACTAAAATAATTCCCATTGCTAACCCGGTAGACTAAATACTTGTTATAACTATCAAAATACCATTTTCGCGATGCGACATCGGCTGGGTCAGGCTCATCGAGTACACCAATATAGTTATCTGGTTTTTCGGCAAGCCAGTCCATTGGATTGCTGTTCACACTGCTAGCTAAGTCCTCTGTTGTACCCTTGCTTATATGTGAGGCAACCTGAATGCCCATTGCACTACGTAAGCTACCGAGTATCTGGCTCATGGCAGTACGCTCAGCCTCAACCTTTAATACGAGTAATTTATCAATTGCGAGGGTAAATAATGTGCTAATGATCACAATAACGAGAATTAACTCGAGAAAGGAGAAGCCATATTCTCTTTTAATACAATGAGTTAAGTTGAATGACACGGTATTATTGCCCTTTATAGGCACCGGCGAGATCCCACATCGGTAAAAAGACACCGAGTGCGAGTATGAACACCATAATGCCAATGGCGACAATCAAAATAGGCTCAATGGCGGCGCTGAGATTCTTGAGGTCATAGTCGACTTCACGTTCATAATATTCGGCGACCTCTTGTAGCAAATCATCAACAGCACCGGTTTCTTCGCCAATTGACATCATTTGTAGAACCAGTGGTGTAAACAGGCCAGTCGCTGCTGCGGTGCGGGTGAGGGTGTCACCGCGTTCAACGCCGTTGCGCATTTGTTGAATACGGTCGGCAATAAAATCATTATCGACCGCTCGGGAAACCACAGTCATGGTTTGAATAAGCGGTACACCAGCCCGAGTAGCCATGGCAAAAGATCGAGAGAAGCGTGCGAGTAAGGAGCGGTTAATAATATCTCCGACAATGGGAATGCGTAATTTATATTTATGCCATTTGTAGCGGCCTTCCGTTGTACGGACATACATGGTGGTGCCAACAAAAAGCGCGATCAGTCCAGCAAGAATAAAAGGCCAATTGTTCACCGTAAAATTGGAGGTAGCAATGAGTATCTTGGTCGCCCAGGGCAGTTCAGCACCAAGACCGGCATAGACTTTGGCAAACGCAGGGATGACGAATAAATTGATAATAGCGATAGCGCCAGCGATGGCGAGCATGACAATAGTTGGATAACGTAAGGCAGCTTTAATGCGATCACGAGTGTCTTTGTCTAGAGCAAGGTATTCAGAGATTTGTAAAAAGGCCTCATCAAGGCGACCGGTGTTTTCACCAACCTGAATCATGCTGACATATAGGTTATCAAAAATCTTAGGGTATTGATTCATGGCGGTAGATAATTCACGGCCGGACTCAAGTTCTTCAACCGTAGTAAGTAAACACTTCTGTAACGTTTTGTTAGTGGTTGAGTCGGAAAGGCTGGTTATTGCGCGTGTGATGGGTACACCCGCCTTCATCAAGGTATACATTTGTCGGCTAAATAAAATGAGTTCATCCAGTCCAACTTTTTCACCAAACAAATTGTTTAGGTCAATGTTGCTTGAGGTTTTTTCTGCTTCTTCAGTGATATTAATGGGCGTGATACCACTGTTAAATAATTGTGAGGCAACTGCATCAATATTGCTTGCATCGATATTACCTTCAATAGAATCACCGCGGTTAGTACGACCTTTGTAGAAGAAAGTAGCCATAGTTTTATTCAGTTGCGTTATCAGTTGGTTCAGGAGCGTTAGCAGGTGATGGGGATATAAATTCATCAACTTCAAAATTGACATCACCAGCAATACGCATCGCCTCTTCTACTGTTGAGATGCCGTCACTAGCAAGATCCATAATAGACATCACTAAAGGGCGGAATGAAGGTTGATTATCAGCAGCTTTATTAAAAGCGGCTGCATCATTCATGCGCAAGGCATCGGCGAGCTCGTTATTGATTTCGAGTAATTCATAGACACCAATACGGCCTGCATAACCTGTGTTATTGCAATGCGGACAACCTGCACCGTGTTTGAATTGTACGTTGTTTGCATCTTCACCAATCACTTGTTGTGCCCAAGCCCACTCTTGTGTGCTTAATTGATAATCTTCGATACAACTTTCACAAATACGGCGCACCAAGCGTTGTGCAAGCACGGCTTCTAATGCAGATGCAACCAAATAGCCTTCAGCACCCATATCAAGTAAACGTAATGCTGTACTAATTGCATCGTTGGTATGCAAGGTTGATAAAACCAAATGACCGGTCATGGCAGCGCGCAAACCAATTTCAACCGTATCATGATCACGCATTTCGCCAACCAGCACGACATCAGGATCTTGACGTAGTGCGGTGCGTAATACGCGAGCAAAGGTTAAATCAATGGCAACTTTAATTTGCACTTGGTTGATGCGTGGCAAACGATACTCAACAGGGTCTTCAACGGTGATGATTTTCGTTTCTGGTTTATTCAAAATATTAAGAGCCGAATAAAGCGTCGTGGTTTTACCACTACCGGTTGGCCCTGTTACCAAAACCAATCCATGCGGGCGACGAATAATTTTTTTAAAGCGTTCACTAATATCGCTAGGCATACCCAATTTATCGAGATCGAGCAGACCTTGAGATTGATCGAGTAAGCGCATCACAACGGATTCACCGTTTTGTATGGGCATGGTGGATAAACGAATATCGATACTCTTACCACTAACACGAATATTAAAACGTCCATCTTGTGGTAAACGACGTTCAGAAATATTGAGACTCGCCATTAATTTTAAGCGTGAGACTAATGCGGTCGCAATACGCGCTTCCTTCATGGTGGTTTCGTGCAACATGCCATCAATACGCTGACGAATACGTAATAGGTTTTCATCAGGCTCAATATGAATATCGGATGCACCGACTTGCACGGCATCTTCGAATAATGATTGCAGCAGTTTAACAACAGGTGCGTCAACGACATCGGCATCATCACCAAGTTGGCTGACATCAAAATCATTGGCAGAGAGTTCTTCGCCTAATTCTTCAGCGAGTGAACTGATTTCCTGAGTACGACGGTAAACTGAGTCAATGGTTTTAAGTAGATCAACCTCACGCACCAGAGCCTGACGAATTGGACGTTTTAGAATATTAGCAATTTCATCGTAACCAAAAATATCGGTTGGGTCGGCCATACCTACCAGTACATCATCGCCAGAAGCATCAAGGCTAATGGCTCGATACCGTCGCGCATGGGTTTCGGGTAGTAAGCGGACGGTATCAGCTGAATATTTGTAATACTTGAGATCAATAAAAGGAATACGTAGTTGGCGAGAAAGGAAGTCGAGCATTTTATCTTCTTCGATAAAACCTTCTTCAATTAATACCTTACCAAGCTTACGGCCACTGGTCTTTTGCGCAGCCAGTGCCTGCATTAGCTGCTGCTCAGAAATGACTTTGTGCTCGACGAGCAAATCGCCAAGTCGAATTTTTTTCTTTACCTGAGTGGACACTGGCCTACCTTCATTTTTGCATTTACGTGGTTTAGCATATATTTATTGATAACGCTGTTAAGTAGATAGCGGCACGTGAGTCAGTATCATTAAAAAAATTAGTCTATTACTTGCGTTTTAGATTAAATATTGAGAGACAGTACAAAAGTGGATATAAACGAGATGAATTTTAGTTCAGTGCTAAATAGCTGGGGAAAAGACTTATTTTCTAGTGAATTAGTTAGTTATATCATGAGGTTACCAAACAACAGTTTGCCACTCCAAAAGGGAATATCGCAGGGAGACGTGGCATCAGAACAGCCTGATAAGGTGGCATTACTGGCGTGTGATGAAAAAGAGGCTGAATTTGTGATTAAATTAGCCGTGTTTTTTACAGAAATAGTCAGTGGTTGCAGTTGTGGTGATGAGCCAGAGAGCCTAACTGGCTACTGTGAGATGCAACTTACAATCAATAAACAAAGCGGTTTAGGTCATTTTCAGGTAATAGGCTAATTAATTACCGCAGGCCTTTGGGTCGGGGTTCATATCCAGCGTACCAATAAGATCTTTCACGGAATTAAGATTATGTTTGGCTAGATAATCACTAATACCTTGGTTAATCGTCTTACAAGCCAGTGGCTCATAAAATAATGCGGTACCGACACCAATACCTGTTGCGCCAGCAATAAGAAACTCAATCGCATCGTTAGCACTACATATCCCACCTTGACCGATAATAGGAATGTTGTGCGGTTTAGCGACTTGAGAAACCTGATGTACCTTGAGTAAGGCAACCGGTTTAATAGCAGGGCCTGATAGTCCGCCTTGGCCATTACCAATCACAGGGCGACGGTTTTCAATATCAATCGCCATGCCCATGAGCGTGTTAATTACCGCGAAGCCATCTGTGCCTGCTTCAATACAGCCCTTTGCATTACCGGCTATATCGGTTTGGTTCGGTGAAAGTTTGGTAATTAAGGGTTTCGATGTGTTGGCACGACAAGCTTCAACAACACGACGCGACATATCAGGATCATTACCAAAGGCAACGCCACCTTCTTTAACATTTGGGCAGGAGATATTGATCTCCATGGCATCAATAGGCGAGTCGTCAAATAAACGTACCACCTCAGCATATTCTTCAATCGTAGAACCGGAAACATTGGCAATATAGCGTGTTTCCTCAAAATCCAGAGTCGGTAGGATGTTATCGATGACATGTGGCGTACCAGGGTTTTGTAGACCAATGGCATTGAGCATGCCTGCAGGTGTTTCATAAACACGGTGCGGAATATTCCCGAGGCGAGGTTCGAGCGTTGTGCCTTTTAGGCAAACCGCACCGACATCGGCATTGGAATAACCCTCAACGCGGGTGTACTCATGACCAAAACCAACACAGCCAGAAAGTAGCACAAGCGGTGTATTAAAATGCAGACCACAAAAATCGACGGATAAAGGATTCATGCTGCTATTGTATCGTGAATAAGGTCATCGCATAAAGCGTATCGTTGTAAGTTAATAGTTAGCGGCACTCTTATTAAGTTATTATATTGTTCATCATGCACGAGTGCGTAGCATTAAGTGCTTGGCTTTGTGCTTGCCGACGCATTGGTGCAGCATTGTGAACCCTTAAGGAGGGAAGGCAAAGCCAAGCTCTCAATACTATGGAGATCACCAGAATTATGTTCCACATTGTTTTATTTGAACCGGAGATTCCTCCAAATACGGGTAACGTGATGCGTCTATGCGCCAATACAGGGGCTCAGTTGCACCTGATCCAACCGCTCGGCTTTGAGTTGGATGATAAAAAATTACGTCGAGCAGGCATGGACTACCGCGACATTGCTACGATTAATGAACATGACAGCCTTGATGATTTTATTGAAAAGATAAAACCAAACCGTCTTTTTGCCTGTTCTACCAAAGGCACACAGAACTACGCACAAGTCAGCTATCAGCCAAATGATGCCTTGTTGTTCGGCCCGGAAACACGTGGATTACCCCAAGACATATTGGAGAGTGTGCCAGCGGAAGAATGCTTGCGTGTGCCGATGCAACCGGATTCGCGTAGTTTGAATTTATCGAATACGGTAGCCATTATGTTGTATGAAGCGTGGCGCCAGCAAGATTTTGCTGGTGGAGAATAAGATTTTTTATTCAGCTTTTTGGCGACGTTCGAGTAATCCCGTTACCGCTTGTTTAGCGGGTAAACCTTCGTAGATAACACGATAGACTTGTTCACAGATTGGCATATCTACTCTGAGTTCGGCGGCAAACTCATGAACCACCTTTGCAGTTAAAGCACCCTCAACAACTTGACCAATATCGCTGAAGGCTTGTTCGGGTGTATTACCTGCAGCGAGAGCTTTACCAAAACGGCGGTTTCGAGACTGATCATCGGTACAAGTGAGTACTAGATCTCCCAAGCCCGCTAAGCCCATAAATGTTGTTGGTTCAGCATTAAGTGTGTGGCCTAGTCGAGACATTTCGGCAAGGCCACGAGTAATCAATGCAGCACGTGTATTGGCGCCAAAACCAAGTCCATCGGCAATACCTGCTGCAATAGCGAGTGCATTTTTTACTGCGCCACCAATTTGAACCCCGATAATATCGTGACAAGTATAAGCGCGAAAGGTATCAGTGTGTAAACGATCAGCGAGTTTTTTTGCAAAGCCGTCATCGGTTGATGCAACAGTGATGGCAGTAGGTAAACCAACAGCAACTTCTTTTGCAAAGGTTGGCCCTGAAAGCACTGCAAATGGAACTTTATCGCCAAGTTCTTCAATAAGAATTTGGCTTAGTAATTTATGCGACTCGGATTCAAGGCCTTTGCTTGCCCAGGCTATTTGTTGATTGCCTTGCAGGTTTGGTTTGATGAGTTTTAAAGTCGCGCGAAATGCGTGGCTTGGCACAGAAATTAAAATAATGTCGACATTTGAAATAGCCTGTTGGAGATCTGTTTCCAGATTCAGGCTGTCGGGAAAAATAACGCCAGTTAAATAACGTTCATTACTACGATCATTGGCGAGTTGCTGAAGATGTTTGGCATTGTGCGCCCACAAGGTACATGTTCTACCCTGTTGGGCAAGCAGGATCGCAAGGGCTGTTCCCCATGAACCGGCGCCCAGTACACAAATTCTGCTTGCCTCCATATTGTTCCTTGTTATTTTATAACAGCCTATTTATTGAACGGTTGAATCTTTTTGTTCTTGCTGCTGTTGTAATTTTTGTTGCAGTAATGCATCAAAATTCACTGGTGCAAGTAACAGTTGCGGGAAGCCACCCTTAGCAACAACATCCGATATTGCTTCACGAATATAAGGAAATAATAGGTTCGGACAATAACTACCTAGCATGTAGGTTTTATCTTCATCGGCAAAGTTGTCTAAAGTAAAGATACCTGCGTATTGAACTTCGGCAAGGTATGCAGTGGTTTCTTCATTTAGTTTTGCAGTTACAGTAACGTTTAAAATTACTTCGTAAACAATTTCATCAATTGCACGAGATGAGCTTTGTAAATTCAAATTTACATCAGGCTGCCAGTCTTTTTCTAAAAAGATATCTGGTGTATTAGGTGATTCAAACGAAAGATCTTTAACAAAGATCTTTTGAATAGCAAATGCTTGCTCGTCTGGTGTTTTAGTTTCTTCAGTCATGATTTTTTCACAGTAGTTAGGTTAATGTTAAGCGATACCAAGTAATGGATCGAGTTCATCATCAATATCAAGTTCAGCCATGTCATCAAATCCACCTATATGTCTGTCATCAATGAAAATTTGTGGCACGCTAGTCCGACCATTGGCACGTGTTTCCATTTCGGCACGACGTTCAGGTGTTTGGTCAAGGCCGATGTATTCGTAATTAATTCCTTTTTTTTCAAGCATCATTCGTGCACGTGTGCAGTAAGGGCAAGAAGTAGTTCCATAAACAGTAACATCAGGCATTGTTAGTTCTCATATAAAATTAAATAAATGTAAATTATTTCTTGTTAATCGGCATGTTGGCATTTTGCCAAGCGATTAAACCACCTTTTAGGTTAGCGACATTTTCAAAACCGTTCTTTTTCAATACACCACATATTGAATTAGAGCGTGCTCCACTGCGGCAACTTACAATAATAGGTGATGATTTGTGTTTGCTTAGTTTAGTTAGTTGGTCTTGTACTTTGGCCATTGGGATATGTAGCGAATTGATGATATGACCACCAGCGAATTCTTTGTCTTCACGTACATCAAGTACAAGCGCATCCTTATGATTAATAAGGTGAGTCGCTTCAGCTGGGCTAATTTGCTTAATTCCACGTATCGCATTAACAAGTGTGCTGGCAAACAACAAGACAAGAATAAGAATAAGGGCAGTGAATAAATCCCAGTGGTTATTGATAAAGTTAAGAAGTTGTTCCATTTATATATTATCTACTTGAATGAGTTTGCTAAAAATATACTGCTCATCGAATGTGAGCAGCATGAATGATTTTCTTTTTTGTCTTGCTAGGGCATCGTTTGGCAGAAAACTTCACGCATCATACCAATTAATCTTAACGTACGTTCATCACCAACGCGGTAGTAAACGCGGTTTGCATCTTTGCGCGATGCCAAAATGCCTTTGTCACGCAATATAGCAAGGTGTTGAGAAATATTACTTTGCGATGTACCGACATGTTCGACAATATCTTGAACACTGATTTCGCGATCACCTAGTGTACAAAGGATTTTTAAGCGCAAAGGGTGGGACATTGCCTTGAGTGAGCGAGAGGCACGATCAATGTCTTCGTCTCGGGAGATAAGAATATTATCGAGTGCGACCATGTTCATACTAATTATCCTGTGTCTGAATGACAGCTTATATTCATATATAATAAAAAGATTATACAATAATGTACTATTTGGAAAGCACTTTGTCACAATCTTGGTGGGGAAAACAATAAAGACCCTGTGATATACTAAGATTTCAGTAACAAGAGTTCGCAGAACCTTGTTTGATTAAAGGGTAGAATAGCCACCCGCACAGTTATTATTTGGATGTAAATCATTGATTCCTAAGACAATGCTGCTCCTTATCCTAGATGGATGGGGCTACAGTGAAGATTCAGAAGCGAATGCTGTTAACGCAGCCAATAAGCCCGTTTGGCAAAATTTGTGGGATACCTATCCACACACATTAATCAGGGGTTCAGGGGCAGACGTAGGTTTGCCTGCCGATCAAATGGGTAATTCTGAGGTTGGACACCTAAATTTGGGTGCTGGCCGAGTTGTATATCAGGAATTTACGCGTGTTTCGCGCGCTATCAAAACAGGTTCATTCTTTAATAACCAAACCTTAACGGATGCGGTTGATATTGCGATAGAGAATGACAAGGCAATCCATGTGCTGGGTCTGTTATCAGATGGCGGGGTACACAGTCATGAAGAACACCTTCAGGCGATGGTGAAGCTTGCGGCTGAACGCGGTGTAGATAAAGTCTATTTGCATGCCTTTTTTGATGGTCGTGATACAGCGCCGAAAAGTGCTGCTGCTTCTATTCGTGCAATGGAAGATGTGTTTGCGGAATTAGGCAAAGGACAATTTGCTTCGGTAGTGGGTCGCTATTATGCGATGGATCGAGATCACCGTTGGCCACGCATCCAGGCAGCCTACGATGTAATGACGAAGGGTAAGGCGGAATATTCTGCACCGACGGCATTGGCTGCACTTGAGCAAGCCTATGCGCGTGATGAAACAGATGAATTTGTACAAGCAACAGCGATTGTCCAAAATGGTGATGCGCCAGTTGAGATTGTTGATGGCGATGTACTTATCTTTATGAATTTCCGTTCGGATCGTGCGCGCCAGATTACACGTCCATTTATTGAACCAGATTTTGATGGCTTTGAAAGAGAAGTAACACCAAAATTGGGTGCCTTTGTTAGTCTAACAGAATACAAAAGTGATTTTGATGTGCCGGTGGCCTTTCCGCCAGAACGTTTAAACAATGTATTTGGTGCTTACCTTTCTAGTTTAGGTATGCGACAACTGCGTATTGCTGAAACCGAAAAATATGCGCACGTTACTTTCTTTTTTAATGGTGGTGAAGAAGAGCCTTTTGAAGGTGAAGATCGTATTTTAATTAACTCACCCGATGTAGCAACGTATGATTTGCAGCCAGAGATGTGCGCGCCAGAGTTGACTGATAAATTGGTTGAGGCAATCGAAAGTGGAAAATACGATGCAATTATCTGTAACTATGCAAATCCAGATATGGTTGGTCATACCGGTAATTTTGATGCCACTGTAAAAGCAATTGAAGCTTTAGATAAGTGTATTGCACGTATTTGTACAGCGCTGGATAACGCCAATGGTGAAATGTTGATGACTGCTGATCATGGTAATGCTGAAATGATGGTTAACCCTGAAACAGGGCAAGCGCATACAGCACACACAATGAATCCTGTGCCATTAATTTACTACAGTAAAAGAGCTGCTGAATTTGTTGTTGATAGAGGTACATTATCAGACCTTGCACCAACTATGTTGTACTTGATGGGACTAGAGCCACCGTATGAAATGAATGGCAAGCAGCTCATTGAAATAGATGTGGAAAAAGAATAAGCGTGATTAACTTACCGCATAACTTGAAGGTCTAGGTTGTGTATCGCACTATAAAAATTATTCTTGTTTATCTTGTTGGTAGTCTCTTTCTGGCAGTACCAGTAGTACATGCAGAGAAATTAACTACTCCTGAATTACAACAAAATAAACTTGATAAACTACGTCTTCGTATCAATGAAATACAAACCAGCCTTGCCAAACAGCAAGATAAGCATAGTAAGTTACGCAACGAACTAAAAAAATCCGAAAAAAGTATTGGTAAAGTTAATCATCAATTAAAAATAATAAAACGTAAATTAAGAAATCAACAAAGTGAATTACGCAAGCTACGTGTAAAGCAACAAGCATCTCTAGCTGACCTTATAAAACAGCGCAGTGCATTAGGCGGACAAATTCGCACTGCCTATGCAATTGGTCGTCAGGAATATTTAAAATTATTATTGAATCAACAAGAACCCGCAGTCATGGGTCGCACATTGGTATTGTATAATTATTTAAACCGGGCTCGTATAGAAAGCATTGAAAAAATTAATGTTAAAGTAACGCAGCTTGCCAGTTTAGAAAAAGAAATAAAAAAACAAACGGTCAAGTTAACGTCGATACAACAAAAACGTCTAAATAAAAAACGTGCATTAGAAAAGAACAAACAAAAGCGTACGGTAGTACTCAATAAACTCAATAAAAAAATTCGCACGCGTAAGCAAAAATTAGCCCAAGCAAAAACTGATGCGCAGCAATTAGAAGATTTAATGCAAGGTTTACGGCGTGCATTAGCGGATGTGCCCAGTAATGCTGGCGTAAGAAAATCATTTCTTAGCCAAAAAGGACGTTACCGTTTACCGGTAAGGGGCCGAATCAGTTCACGCTACGGTAGTAAACGCGGTAAAACAGGTTTGCGCTGGCAGGGTGTGATTATTCGTGCCAAACAAGGCGCAACGGTGCGTAGTATCTCGCATGGGCGTGTCGCTTTTGCCGATTGGTTGCGTGGGTTTGGTTTGATGGTTATTGTCGATCATGGCAAAGGGTATATGAGTCTTTATGGTCACAATGATAGCCTGTATGTAGAAACCGGTGACTGGATTGAGGTCGGTGATGAAATTGCCTCAGTCGGCCGTAGTGGAGGCAGAAAAAAACCGGCACTTTATTTTGAAATACGCCACAATGGGAAACCGACCAACCCATTGCGTTGGGTCAAACGGAACTGATCGCTATTAGTCGGAGTCACAAGAAAATAAACTGGTAATACCTTGAATATAAGGGGATTATCGAAAATACTTAGGCTTTACATGCCTGCATGGAGCAGTACATGAACACATTTACGCGTAACTTCTTGATTTTGTTCGTTGGTTTGATCTTGGGGATCGGTATCTCTCTAGGGCGAATTGGCCTTGCTGAGCGAGGTAGCGCAGAATTAGCACCCCTACCACTTGAAGATTTAAGGGTCTTCACCGAAGTATTTGAAAAAATTAAGAATGATTATGTAGAAACGCGTAGCGATAAAGAGCTGATTGAATCGGCAATTGGAGGCATGTTGACGGGTCTCGATCCCCATTCTGCTTTTCTGAATGAGGAAGCATTCACTGAATTACAGGTGGGCACATCAGGTCAATTTGGTGGCTTGGGTATTGAGATTAGTATGGAAGACGGTTTTGTTAAGGTTGTCTCTCCTATTGATGACACGCCAGCACAACGAGCAGGCATGCAAGCAGGTGATTTAATTATCCGCCTAGATGACGTTACAGTAAAAGGCATGACACTAAGTGATGCGGTGAAGGTGATGCGCGGTGAGCCAGGCTCAGATATTGTTTTAACCGTTGTCCGAGAAGGTGAAGATAAACCACTTAAGATCACAATCACCCGCGCCATTATTCGTGTTACCAGTGTGAAGTCTCGCACCTTAGAGAATGGTTATGGCTATGTGCGTATTACACAATTCCAAAGTCGTACTGGTGACAATCTCGCTGAAGCGATTAGTAAGTTAAAGGATGAAAACAAAGATCTTAAAGGTTTGGTATTAGATCTGCGTAATAACCCAGGTGGCGTATTAAATGCGGCGGTTTCCGTATCAGATGCCTTTGTTGATAAAGGCTTGATTGTTTACACCGAAGGCCGCACTAACGACTCAGATAATAAATTCCATGCTACAACAGGCGATATAATTAAAGGCGCACCATTAATTGTTCTTATCAATGGTGGGTCGGCATCTGCATCTGAAATTGTCGCTGGTGCACTCCAAGATCACCAGCGTGCCGTAATATTGGGAACACAAAGTTTTGGTAAAGGTTCCGTGCAAACAATTTTGCCAATGAATAATGGCACGGCGGTTAAAATTACAACTGCACGATACTTTACACCGAATGGTCGTTCTATTCAGGCAGAAGGCATTGTGCCAGATATTAAAATAGAACCACTTAAAGTTGCAAAAGCAGACAAGCCACTTGAACGTATTAAAGAAGCCGATTTATCGGGCCATTTAAGTAATGGCAATGGCAAAAAAGACGCGAAGAAAGGTAAGTCAAAAGACGAAAAAGAAATTCCATTATCTGAAAAAGACTTTCAACTCTATGAAGCGTTGAATTTGCTTAAGGGTATGAATATTCTTCACGCACGTATGCAACGGTAAAAAGTGTGCGCATTAGAAAAATTTTGATTGTATGTTTGCTGCTATCTTGGCAACTATCAGCGCAGGCACAAAAACCTGTTATTGCGATCATTATTGATGATCTAGGTAATAGCCCACGTGATGAACAAGCTATACACTTACCTGGAGCTGTTGCCTGTGCTTTTCTACCCCATACCCCGCATGCCCAACGCCTAGCAAAGCTTGCCCATCAAAATAATAAAGAAGTGTTGTTGCATGCTCCAATGCAATCTATGCACGATGGTAAAAGATTGGGTCCAGGTAGCTTAACCCTGGACATGACAGAATCTGAATTTGTTAAAGCTATACAAGATAGCTTGGCATCTGTACCTCACGTACAGGGCATTAATAATCACATGGGTAGTTTGTTAACGCGTCATCCGGGGCATATGCTTTGGTTAATGCAGGAAATAAATAGACATGGGGATTTGTTTTTTGTCGATAGCCGTACAACAAAACACAGTGTTGCACGCATGGTCGCCAATGAAAATAATGTGCCGAGTTTAGCGCGAGATGTATTTTTGGATGCCGAAGAAGGTGAAGCCTTTGTTGAAAAACAATTTGATCGCTTGTTAAAGATAGCACGTACTCATGGTTATGCTTTAGGTATTGCTCATCCCTATCCTGATACGCTTAAAATATTACAAAAAAGATTAAACCAGCTTGATGCAGAAAAGATTGATCTGGTTCCTATTTCTACACTGCTAAAACGTCGTCAAGGAAGTGATGCATGGCAAGTGTCCTTATCCCATTAGCGCAAGGCTGCGAAGAACTCGAAGCCGTTACGGTTATTGATCTATTGCGTCGTGCAGGCGTAACCGTGACCACAGCCAGTTTAGACAGCGACAATATTACCGCAAGTCGTGGTGTTGTTTTAGTGCCAGACACGGATCTCGACTCAGCACTACAACAAGAGTACGACATGATTGCGTTGCCCGGTGGCCTACCGGGAGCAGATCACCTTGATAAGGATTTACGCCTGCGTGAACGACTAATTTCAATGGCGACATCAGGAAAGCCGATTGCAGCGATATGCGCAGCTCCTAAAGTGTTTGCAAATGCAGGCCTACTTAATAATAAAAAAGCCACGTGCTACCCCGGTGTTTTAGATGCACTAGGTTTTGTTTCAGAAGGCACAGCCGTTGTAGAAGACGGCAACATTATTACCTCACGTGGCCCCGGTACAGCAATGGACTTCGCGTTGACGTTAATAGAAAAATTGGTGGGTAAAGTAAAACGTGATGAGGTTGAGAAAGGGTTAGTGAGATAGGTTTCTATTAAAATAACGATAGTTATGTGTAAAGGGAGAGTCACATGGAAATAAAATCAATAATAGAACTTACACTAGTGGCCATAATGATTTTAGGTATAGTTGCGCTATTTATAAATAGATGGCAATTAAAAAAAGGTATTGGCGCTCGCATCATACAATTCACGGGTGTATTACTTGTTGTGCCTCTAATCGGTATCTTAGCTCTTGAAGGAGTGCTTCAAGCACAGACCACAGGGACAGTAATAGGTGCATTGTTAGGTTATTAACTATCAGGCATATCAAACTATGATTCAAGTAGTAAATAATAAAAAACATAACACGAAATCAAGAGGCTGACTCCTTGAATAAAAAATACAATGAACGAAGGAATGTATAATGCCATTAGGTGACATAGCAGTAGGATTTTTTGAAATAATTATTAGAGTAGTTGGAGAGATCCTTTTAGAAATAATTATTAAAGGGCCAGGCTATGTAATAGTGAGATTATTTAAAACACCTAAAAGCGGAGAAGTCGAACCAGATGGAGCTCTGGCAATAATCGCTGGTGTTGTCTTTTGGGTTTTAATTGGGGTTGGTGCATTTCTTACATATATGGCTATGTCGGATAAATAGCATTTAATCAAATAAGAAATCAAGGGGTCAGAGCAGTTGATCATAAATGCACGGGCTAGTTGTTAACTGTGTATATTTATTAAAGGTGGTGGTAGTGAAAGAAATCACAAAAATTAATCATGTGGGAATAAGAGTTAAAAGCTTAGCGGTCTCGCGTGAATTTTATGAAAAATTAGGTTTCTTATTTATAGCGGGGCCAATTGGTCCTGAGCCGGTTGCTATTATGGAGCATCCTTCGGGCATCAATATAAATTTTATTTTAAATGCCGAAACCGATAGTACTGAAAACCTCTTGATGGATATTCCTAAAAGACATACCGGTTATACCCATATGGCGCTTGAAGTGGACGATGCAGATTTGGTTTCAGAAAAAATAGAAAAATTAGGTATGGTGATTACTGAAAGGGTTGAATATGAAGGTGCTAAGTTCTTTTTCATAAGAGACCCAGATAATAATGTGATTGAATTTCACCAGCCTGCGGCGAACTAATTAAATCAAGTGGCCCAAGTCAATCAAGGGGTCTGGCCCCCTTGAACCTAAGAGTCGGTGAATATTGGAGAGAAATGAGTGGATATTAATATATTTAAAGCATTAAGGCCTTTAGGTCTTCCTGGAGCTGTACTAGGAGTATTTTATCTAATTCTTTCATCCTTTAATTTTAAATTTGATGCTATTGATTCTGAAATGAGTGCCATCATAGTAATTGTTATGCTTTGCATATTGGCTGTATTAACAGCGTACTCATTTAAATATCTATCATCTTCCACCACAAGTTCCAGAAAAATAGTCAACTTATTTTATTCTGGTAGCGATTCAATGAAGTTGATAAAAAACCTAGAGGAAAATGCTAAATATGATGAAATAGAAAATTCTCTTTATCAGATGTTGTGGCAAATGGAACAAAGTAAATATATGGATATGACCCCAGAAATAAATGTATTGTTCAGCATGTTTAAGAATTTTTCTCCAGATAATGGATATTTGTCAAAAGGTGATAGAGAATCCTTAAAAAAAGCCACTCTAATTGTTAAACAAAATTATGTAGGGATAATCAAAAATCTACAAAAAGATTACGTCCCTTGCCATCCCGAGAGAAAGGATAAGTGGCTTAATAGAAAGATGAAACATTAGTAAGTGAATTAAGTAATAAAGGAGCCAAACCTTTTGAATTGTATTGGGGTCGAAAAATAGAGATGAGAAAAATAACAGCGTTATTGGGTTTGGGGCTGGGTGCATGGATGATGTTTATCTATACACCAACGAGTGAACACGCGGTAAAAATAGGTTTTGTGGCAGGAAGCATACTCTTGTTGCTTGGCATTACTAATTTTATTTCGGCTTGTATCAGAAAAAAATAATGAGAAAAATTCAATGAAATACAGTTACATTTTTTTCTATTGAGTATCATGGTTTTCGAGGTAAGCGCTGATATATACCAATGGACAGATAAACGAGGTAATAAGCATTACACAAATGATAAACATGAAATACCAGATGATGCTCTTGACTCTATTAAAGTGAGTGGCAAAGGGGGGAAGACGAAAGCAAAAAATAAAAAAGAGAAGTTAGAAAAAGGTCTATATGCGGACTTAGAAAATAATCCAGCATCAGCAAATAATCTCGATGTGGGAATGAAGTTTTTTTCCTGGGGAGAGGCAGGACGACCACCCGTATCCGAGTTACAGAAAACGGCGGTTATTGTTTTAGGTGAAAGCGGGCATGGCAGTGGTGTGTTTATTTCTGAGACACATGTATTAACGAATTACCATGTTGTAAAAAATGAAAAAAAATTAAGAGTTAAACTAGACGATAATGTGTATAGAGCAAAGGTGTTGCGTGTAAACGATCATCGGGATATTGCATTATTAGAAGTAGAACAAGAATTTTCACACCCAGTTGCACACGTGGCTTTTGTGGAGCCGAAAGTAGGTGATACGCTTATCGTGATAGGAACGCCTTTAGATATTTCATTAAGCAATACAATTACAAGGGGGATCCTGTCATCTATACGAAAGACGGCACGAGATGAGCGGCCAGCGTTGAGTTTTTATCAAACAGATGCTGCATTAAATAAAGGTAACTCAGGTGGGCCGGTATTTAATGAAAAAAGTGAATTAGTAGCAATCAGTGTCTCAGGATTGCTTTCAGATGATGGCGCAAGTATGAATATTAATTATCTTATTCCGATTGTTGATGCACTTCACCATCTATCTATAAATGTAGAGCCAGGTGATTCGCGTACATTGAATTTTTGGCAAGATAAATGGGAGCTTTTAAAGCGAATATTGGATCATGAAATAAAGATCAATATCGGTAAGTAGTTTTTACACTAGTCACAATGATAGGTAGCTGTTAATCCCGATCAGTCGGCCACGCACCGAGTAGAATAATTCCGCCTAAGCCACCGAGTATCCAGCTTAAGATAGGGGCATCAAAGGCGATTGTCGGTGCTCGTCCATCTAAGCCGAGCAGGATAGCAGCAGAAATAAGCATAGCGGCACCTGTAATGGTCGCGTAGTTTCGACGGCTACTACGACGCAGGTCACGACGAAGTTTTTCTAGCTCGTCAGATTTCCATTCAATTTTTAATTTACCATTATGGGCTTTTTCAAGTACATCATGGAGTAGCAATGGTAATTCAGGCAGTTTTTCGGCCATGAGGGGCGCATTTTGTTTTAGCGATTTAACCAGACCACGCCAGCCGATATGTTCGTTCATCCAGCGTTCTAGGAAGGGTTTAGCCGTTTGCCACAGGTCGAGTTCGGGATAGAGTTGTCGCCCTAGCCCTTCAATATTTAATAAGGTTTTTTGTAGTAATACCAATTGTGGCTGCACTGGCATATCAAAGCGGCGCGCAGTTTGGAAAAGGCGTAGGAGTAAATTACCAAATGAAATATCTTTTAATGGCCGTTCAAAAATAGGCTCACAAACACTACGAATTGCCGATTCAAATTCTTCAATACGCGTTGTTTTTGGAACCCAACCTGATTCAACGTGAAGCTCAGCTACACGATGATAATCACGATTAAAAAAGGCGAGAAAGTTTTCGGCCAAGTAACGTTGGTCATCATGACTTAGCGTACCCATGATGCCGAAGTCGACAGCGATATATTGCCCTGTATCAGAAACAAATACGTTGCCCGGATGCATATCAGCATGAAAGAAATTATGTTTGAACACCTGTGTAAAAAATATCTCAACACCACGTTCAGACAATTTCTTTAGATCGATATCATGTTGCTTGAGGCTAGCAATATCACTAACAGGAAAGCCATGAATGCGTTCCATGACCATGACGTTTTTGCGCGTTAGTGGCCAATATACTTCAGGCACATAAAGGTCGTTTGAGCCTTCAAAATTACGTTTTAATTGCGATGAATTAGCGGCCTCACGCATTAAATCGAGTTCATCAAGAATGGTGTGTTTGTAATCATCAACTACTTCACGTGGGCGAAGACGTTTACCATCAGCCCAGAAGCGTTCGGCTAAGCGTGCAAGGTAGTCGAGTAGAATAAGGTCGCGACGTATAATTTTTTCTACATCAGGGCGTAAAACTTTTACAATGACTTCATCGCCATTAGGTAGCGTGGCGGAATGCACTTGCGCAATGGAAGCAGAGGCGAGTGGTTCGTCAGTAAATGTTGCAAAAACATTTTCAATTTTATCTTTGTAAGCCGCTTCTATAATGTTTCGTGACTGCGAAATAGAAAATGCCGGTACGTTGTCTTGCAATAATGCGAGTTCGTCGGCGATATCATCAGGAAGTAGATCACGACGGGTAGAAAGGATTTGGCCAAACTTAACAAAAATCGGGCCAAGGTCTTCAAGTGCTAGGCGGATACGTTCTCCGCGAGGTGCATCCACACGGCGCAGCCAGTTCCAGGGTAGTAATAAGTTGATAAAGCGTAATGGGCGGAATAGGTGGGTGGCGAAAATAAATTCATCTAAACCATGTCGGGTGAGGACAAAGTTAATATAGATGAGACGTAAAATTTGTTGGATGCCTAACACGCGCTGCTCGCTTATTGTGCTTTATGAGTCTGTTCGTAGCGGTCTAAACGTACTGAAAATCGTTCAATATCAGAGCGAATGGTGTCTACTTCGTTGAGGAAGTTATTGAGATCTTCCGTATCGGGTAATAACTTAGCTTCATGTAATAGGTATTCAGATAAATCTTCTTGTAGAGAAGTACTGCTACCACTAGCCCAATTAAAAAGTCCGCGTACACTGCGACCGACTTGATGTGCAACCACATCACCAACCAGATGAGAAAGATGTTCTTCCCAATCAATATCTACATCGGCAAGAATATCCTGCAGGGCTTGGGCTGAATCCAAGTCACCGGTGATTTTCATTTTTCCAGCAAACAAGGCTTTATCGGCCGATTTTTGCACGGTCATTTGTGCCAACATCAGCGGGGTAGCACTGATGGTTGCATCAGGTGCATCGTCGGCAATACTGCGAATAGCGAGTTTGCCTTGTTCGCCTAAAAAAAACAGCGTCATGTTGAGGCCTCGTAATTCGAGTGCCACCAGCTTGCCATCAAGTTTAGTTATTTTTAGCGTTGAATCAGGATCCAGCTGTAAATAAGCGGCGAGTGCTTTTTCTAAACCGATAACCAGTGGCAAAGGTACGCGCATTAGAGTTTGTAGCCTTTATGTAAGGCCACAACGCCACCGGTAAGATTGTAATATTCGCAGCGCTCGAAACCGGCATTGCCCATCATGCCTTTAAGGGTGTTTTGATCAGGGTGCATACGAATAGATTCAGCAAGATAGCGATAGCTGTCAGCATCATTGGCAACCAGCTTGCCCATTAAAGGCAGTAGCTTGAAGGAGTAAAGGTCATAGATTTTGCTCAAGCCGGGTACAACGGGCTTTGAGAATTCCAGTACCAATAGCTTGCCACCCGGTTTAAGCACGCGATACATGGCGCGCAGAGCCTTATCTTTATCGGTGACATTACGCAGACCAAAACCAATGGTAATGCAGTCAAAGCTATTGTCAGGGAATGGCAGAGATTCAGCATTGGCTTGTACATATTCGATATTGCCAACATAGCCCTTATCCGTGAGGTTCTCACGACCCACACCGAGCATGCTGCCATTGATATCGCTGATGATGACTTTGCCAGTTGATCCAACACGATCGGCCATGAGTCGAGTCAGATCGCCTGTGCCACCTGCAATATCTAAAGCGTGTTGGCCTGGGCGTAACGCACTGACTTCAATAGTAAAACGTTTCCAGAGACGGTGGATACCAAACGACATGAGGTCATTCATCACATCATATTGCTTGGCGACAGAATGGAATACACCGGCAACACGCTCTTGTTTGGCATTGACATCAACTTGCTCAAAACCAAAGTGAGTTGTTGATTCCTGTTGTTTTTTTGTTTCCATGTCTTTATTTCCCTGAGCTCATTTTACAGGCACAGTTTTATTATAGTTGAGTTGGCTCGCGACGCTTGTGTCCTGCTGCAGCTAATTTTTCTAGATAATCAGCCCAAATGTCGTCTTTGTTAGCGCCCAGCTTATAGAGTGTATCCCATGCGTAAATGCCAGTATCGTGACCATCATCAAAACGCAGTAATACGGCATAACTGCCGACGGCTTCAATCGCATCAATACCGACGTTTTCTTTACCAACTTGTAAAACACCTTCGCCAGGTCCATGACCCTGCACTTCTGCTGAAGGTGAATTAACCCGAAGGTATTCACAACTTAATTCAAATTGTTGACCATCATCAAAAGTTAGCTCAAGCATACGCGCTTTTTTATTCAGTTTAATTTCTGTTGGTATAGGTTTAGACATAACTAATTTCCTTAAAGTATATAGCGACTCATGTCTTCATCCTCAGCGAGTGAGCCGAGATGTTCATCAACATAGTCTGCATTAACAGTGAGAGTATCACCGCTTTGTTCAGAGGCATTGTATGAAATGCTTTCTAATAAACGTTCCATTACGGTGTGCAAGCGGCGTGCGCCAATGTTTTCTGTTTTCTCATTAACTTGAAAAGCAACTTCAGCGATACGCGCAATACCATCGTCGCTAAAGCTTAGCGTGAGTGATTCGGTTGCCAGTAATGCTGTGTACTGTGCAGTTAATGATGCATCGGGTTCGGTCAGGATACGTTTAAATTCATCGCTACCGAGTGAATCGAGTTCAACACGAATAGGTAAGCGTCCTTGTAGTTCAGGTATTAAATCTGAAGGTTTGGAAAGATGAAAAGCACCCGAGGCAATAAATAAAATATGATCAGTCTTAATCATGCCGAGCTTAGTTGAAACTGTACAGCCTTCAACGAGTGGTAATAAATCACGTTGCACACCTTCACGAGAAACATCAGGGCCGCTTGATTCACCACGTTTAGTAATCTTGTCCATTTCATCAAGAAAAACGATACCATTTTGCTCAACATTTTCCATGGCTTTGGTTTTGAGATTTTCTTCATCAACCAGCTTAGCCGCCTCATCTTCAATGAGCAGTTTAAAGGCTTCTTTTACCGATAGTTTACGACTGCGCTTTTTATCGCCACCGACATTTTGGAACATGTCTTGTAATTGCGAGGTCATTTCTTCCATGCCCGGTGGTGCCATTATTTCTACGCCAATATTGGCTGCGTTAAGTTCGATATCGATTTCTTTATCATCGAGTTTTCCTTCACGCAACATTTTACGAAATTTTTGACGAGTATCGTTTTCTTTCTCTTCGTCATCAATTCCTCGTGCAGACGGTAGTAATGCATCAAGAATTTTTTCTTCAGCAGCATCTTCAGCGCGATGACGTACTTTGGTTTTTTCTTGTTCGCGTAGTTCTTTAATTGAGATGTCGGCCAAATCACGAATAATAGATTCAACATCACGGCCAACATAGCCAACTTCAGTAAACTTGGTTGCCTCCACTTTAATAAAAGGTGCATTGGCAAGTTTCGCCAGGCGACGAGCAATTTCTGTTTTACCGACACCGGTTGGGCCAATCATTAAAATGTTTTTCGGCGTGATTTCGTTACGCAAATCATCACTGACCTGCATGCGACGCCAACGATTACGCAAGGCAATCGCAACTGCACGTTTTGCATCGGCTTGGCCGATGATGTGTTTATCAAGTTCTTGCACAATCTCACGAGGAGTCATTGCAGTAGAAGAGGTGATTGTTGTAGACATAGTTCGAGCAATCGCGCTTATTTGGCGTCGATCGCTAATTCTTCAATAGTTAAATTACGGTTTGTGTAAACACAGATATCTGCGGCGATATTAAGCGCTTTAGTAACAACATCTTCTGCGCTGAGTTCCGTGTTTTCCATTAAGGCAATTGCCGCGGCTTGTGCAAAGGGTCCACCAGAACCGATCGACATGATGTCATTCTCAGGTTCGATAACATCACCGTTACCAGAAATGATCAGCGAGGCTTCTTTATCTGCAACAACCAGTAAGGCTTCAAGACGGCGCAACATTTTGTCTGTGCGCCAGTCTTTGGCTAACTCAACTGCGGCACGGGTTAGGTTGCCAGAGTATTTTTCCAGTTTGCCTTCAAAGCGCTCGAATAAGGTAAATGCATCCGCTGTGCCGCCAGCAAAACCAGCAAGCACTTGGTTGTTATATAAACGGCGTACTTTACGTGCATTACCTTTCATGACGGTATTGCCCATAGAGACTTGTCCGTCACCGCCGACGACGACTCGTCCATTACGACGCACGGAGAGGATGGTGGTACCTCGAAACTGTTCCAAACTGATTTCCTTACTTTGACCTTAAAAGGGCTGACGATTGTACACGATCTTGGAGGCTGAAACGCGCCATTTCAAGTGGGGAAAGCCTACTTTTCCTTGTTAAATCAGCAAGTAATCCTGATTTGATAGGGTTTTTGGCAATTTAGGGGCGTCGTTTGCGCTTGGCGCGAGGGTGGGCGGTGTCGTAAACCTGCGCTAAATGCTGGAAATCGAGATGGGTATAAATCTGGGTTGTGCCAATATCGGCATGTCCGAGTAGTTCCTGTATTGCACGTAGGTCTTGGCTGGATTCAAGCATATGGCTTGCAAAGGAATGGCGTAGCCGGTGAGGATGTACTTTGGCGTCGAGCCCCTGTTTTAGTCCCCATTCGCGTAACCGTGCTTGAATCGTGCGAGCAGACAGGCGGCTGCCATTTCGATTCGTAAACAAAGCAACTTCATCAATATTGGCGATACCCGCGCGGGCGGTAAGCCATGCATCGATAGCTTGAAGGGCAAGTTTGCCGACGGGTAACACACGTGTTTTATTGCCTTTACCCGTTACGGTAACCAGTGCGTCACGGCGGTCGAGATCATTTAAATCCAAGCTAACCAGCTCGGCAAGACGTAGACCAGATGAGTACATCAATTCCATTAAGGCGCGATCACGTAGCTTTAAAGGATCATTGCCTTTGATGTCGAGTAGGCGTGAAATTTGGTCAACGTCGAGTACCTTGGGTAAAGGTCGTTTGGCTTTAGGTGCGCTAATGCCGTCGGCAGGGTTGTGTGTTACCTCACCTTCGCGAAGTAAAAAGCGAAACAAGCTTCGCAATGCAGAAAGAAGTCGCCCAATACTGCGACCATGCAAACCTTGACGGTGCAGGTGCGCGACCAAGGCGCGAACTTGGTGGACATCGAGTTGAGTCCAGTCAGATAATTTTCGATTTTTGCAGTAACTGAGAACTTGCGCTAAATCACGACCATAATTTTCAACCGTGCGAGGTGATAAGCGGCGTTCATGTTGCAGGTGTTGCAGGAAGCGTTTGATCCAATCAGCCTGCGAGTTCATTGGCTTTGCCGTTAATTAAAATAAGGCTCAAGGGTGCGGCCAATCATTTCACCTATATAGGTGAGGAACAGCGTACCCATAGCAGGGTGGAAACGGTTGATGTCGTAGCTACCTATTGCAAGCATGCCAATCACTTCTTGTTGACTGCTAATAGGGACTAATGCGGTTGAGATAATGGCATCGGCATTATCATCGAACAAGAAATGAGCTTGCGATTCTTCTAGGCTGCCACAAACAGGTTTATTTTTTTCAAAGAATTTAGCAAACAATTTTTCAAGTGCTGCATCTTTTTCTATGAATGATGAATCATCAAGTGTGGTTGCATCGGTTGGCGTATGAAAACAACGTAAGGTTGTTGAGTCAGCATTAAATTCACTACGTAGGATAACTTGCACTGCATAAAAAACTTCATCGAGTGCTGTTGTTTCCATTAGTGCTAAGGCCATTTTCTGAATGCGGCCGTTAAGGCGATCATTATCACGCGCGATCTGAATAAGGTTATTTAATTTTTGTTCAAGCTTATGGTTGTTGTCTCGCAGTACATCCACTTGTCGCTCAATCAAAGAAATAGCTGTGCCACTAGGATGAGGTAGTCGCAGTTCAGAAAGAATATCTAAATTATTTTCGAAAAAACGAGGGTGCTTTTGTAAATAATCTATGACGTCTTTTTCAGAGATACCGTCAATATTTAGATCTTGTTCCTGATGTGTGCTCATAGCGTAATTTGACCATCGAAAACATGCGTGGCAGGCCCCGTCATCCAGACTGGTTCGCCTTCACCTTTCCAGCTTATACGTAGTATCCCACCACGTAACTTAACTGTAACACTATCATTAACCCACCCTTGTTGGCGAGCGATAATCATGGCGGCACACGCACCACTACCACAGGCCTCGGTTTCACCGCTGCCGCGTTCATAAACACGCAGAATAAGCTGGTCTTGGCTGGGTACTTGCACAAAACCAATATTGGCACGTTCGGGAAAGTCATTATGTGATTCAAGCACTGAACCTACGGTAGAGACGGGTGCAGAATCAATATCGTCAACACGAATGACCGCATGCGGGTTGCCAAGCGAAACCGCGCCGAATTCAATTGATTGACCATCAATATCAATGTGGTAAGTATATGCACGGCTATCACGATTAAGTGGTATATCGGCGGGTGCAAAACGGGGTACGCCCATATTAACGGTGATTTGATCGTCGGTTTCAATTTTGAGTGTCATGCGACCGGCAATGGTTTCAACGCGAATAGTGTCGAGTCCAGTAAGTCCTTTGTCACGTACAAAACGTGCAAAACAGCGCGCACCGTTACCACATTGCGCAACTTCGCTGCCATCGGCATTAAAAATACGATAAAAGAAATCGGTATCAGGGTTGCGCGGGGCTTCAATAATTAATATTTGGTCGCAGCCGACACCACGGTGACGATCGGCAAGGCGTTGAGCTATCTCGCTATCAAGCGATATGTTTTGATTAATGGCATCAATGACAACGAAATCATTGCCAAGCCCATGCATTTTGCTGAAAGATAAATTCATGAGGCACAGATTAGCAGGTTTTTACGTCATTGCCGCTATTCTGGCAAGCAGTGTTCGCCGTGTATCAAGCTGGCTAGGGTTTCACGTTCGCGAATGAGGTGAGACTCTTTGCCATCAACCATGATTTCTGCGACGCGAGGTCGAGAGTTATAGTTTGAGCTCATGGTGAAACCGTAAGCACCTGCTGAGCGTACAGCGAGTAAGTCACCTTCTTCCAGTGACAATAGGCGTTGTTTGCCAAGGAAATCACCGGTTTCACAAATAGGGCCGACCACATCATATGTTTGAGCTGCTACATCAAAACGCGGTGTAACCGGCTCAATGGCTTGCCACGCACTATATAAAGCAGGGCGCATGAGATCATTCATGGCGGCATCAACAATCGCAAAATTATGCTCTTCACCGTGCTTGAGATGTTCAACACGGGTGAGTAACACACCGGCATTACCGACAATTGAACGACCAGGCTCAAGAATCAGAGATAGATCTCGACCAGTCAGTGCTTCTTTAATAGTTGCGGCATAATCTTCTGCCGATGGGGGTGTTTCGTCGTCGTAGCGAATACCAATACCACCACCAATATCAATGTGCTGGAGTTGGATACCATTGTCGGCAAGTTGATCGACTAGATTCAAGGTGCGTTGCAAAGCCTCTGCATAAGGTGACAAATCGGTTAGTTGTGAACCGATATGACAATCAATGCCGCGTACCTCAAGATTTTTGGCCTCGGCAGCCATTTTGTATACATCGAGGGCTTGTTCGATGGGGATGCCGAATTTATTTTCTTTTAGGCCTGTTGATATATAAGGATGGGTGCCAGCATCAATATCAGGATTAACGCGCAGCGAAATTGGCGCAGATACGCCCATTGACGCTGCGATGTCATTAATACGCTGTAATTCGGGTACCGATTCAACGTTAAAGCAGTGAATACCGGCTTCAAGGGCACGTTCAATCTCAACAGTTTGCTTACCTACGCCTGAAAAGACGATTTTATCGGCCGAACCACCAGCGGCGAGTACGCGCTCCAATTCGCCAAGGGAGACAATGTCAAAGCCAGAGCCGAGTCTCGCCAAGATATTGAGTACAGCGATATTCGAATTGGCTTTGACCGCATAGCAGATCAAATGAGGTTGTTCGGCTAGCGCAGAGGCATAGGCCTGCCAACTTTGCTCAATGGCTGAACGTGAATAAACATAGCTAGGCGTACCAAATTGTGCCGCCAGCTCAGTGAGAGAGACATCTTCAGCAAACAGCGAATCGTCTACATAGTTAAATGCAGTGTCGGACATGGTGGTTCCCCGTTATGCCTGCTGGTTAGTGTGGCTAGATGCTTGATCAGGCAGGTATAAATCACCTTTTTGACCACAACCGGTTAACAATAAAGGCAGTGCCAGCAGCAATATTAGGCCGAATCGGTTGATCCGATGCAGAACAGTATTTGAATGTGTGTTGGTAGCCATTACCCGATCCCTACGCTAAATAGTCATTTTAGAGCAGTATAAACGAAACCACCTGCTATGCACGCGCGTGGCACGAATTTAGCTATATAATTATACAAATCGGTTAATTCAGTAAGCTGAGGAAGCATAGGATTTAGTTTGAAGCTACGTAACGACATATTTTTGCGTGTGGCGCTGTCTATTTTATTGCCCATGACCATTCTGGTGTTGGCGGCGACGTACTATGCTGAGCAACGCTATCAAGAAGAGGTACGTGCTGAACTTTCCGCGAGTCTGGCAAATTTGGTCTCGGAAATTGATCGTCGTATTGTCTACGAAAGAGAAACCTTTAGTGCTTTAGTGACGGCACCGGCGATTGAACAATACATTCCGGTAATGCGAGCCGCGGCAGATGGTGACTTACATCCTGAGTTTTTTAAGCGTACCGGAAACATAAATACCTTTCTTGAGGCTTTTCAGCGAATCGTTCCATCAATGAATACCTTGCGTGTATTAGATGCACAAGCCAACACGCTGGTGAAGGTTAGATTTGGGCAAAGTTCACCCGCCCTGTTTGATGGGATTGAAAGTTTTCCTTTTGCTGAAGAAGAAATTGATGATGAACAATATATCGATAGACTTTATGAATTACCAAATAATGAAATCAGCGTAACTTTATTAACGCAGACAAGGTTGGAACAGGAAGATGATACTAGCTTGCCGATGCTGGATTATATTTTGCCTATGTCACGTGATGGATATTTTGTGGGCTATTTAGTTGCCAATATGTTGGGTGAACATATAAACCGAATTCTAAATTTTTCACAACGCCCACGTAATGCGAAAATTTTAATTGCAGAAATAAATCCAGAGCAAAAGGATCGACATGAAGTGATACTTTATGATGACATACAGTCACTTAGTTTTACAGATATTAAGTCACAGGAAAAACGATTAAAAAATGTTTTAGATGAATCACTCTATAATGCAATACAGGGTGAGACAGAAGGCTATGTGATCAGCAAAGACAAATCAGAATCGATCTATTTTCAAGAATACATGCCATACCCTGATTTATTAGCACATTGGGTGGTGATGTTAAGAGTTGATCAAAACGCAATTGCCGCACCTTTTAGACAAATTCGGATTGCAAGTTTAGTGTTGGCAGGTATTGGTTTGTTTATAAGTTTATGGTTAGCAGGGATGATAGCGAACCATGTCGCGAGACCAGTAACAAAACTGGCTAAAACAATTAAAGATTATGCAAAAGGTGAGCCTGCAATAAGAGCAAAGTCAAACGGTGGTTCAGTTGAAATTGAACAGCTTTCAGATTCATTTAATTATATGGCAGATACCTTAGATAAGGCAGCGATTGAGCGTGACCAAGCGCAACACATTATGTTGCAACAAGCCAAGCTGGCAAGTATTGGACAAATGGCTGCCGGTATTGGTCATGAATTAAATAATCCATTAAACAATATCCTTACTTTGAGTAAGTTGCTGGAGAGAAACGCAAATTGTGCAGATGATAAAAGCAAGCAAGATATTGTATCGCTTCGAGAAGAAACCTTGCGTGCGTCGGGTATCGTACAAGGGATCTTAAATTTTGCACGCCAAGTGCCACCTAAGTTTTCGAGTTTTAATATTTCTGATTGGATTGTTGATACCTTTGCACTTGTACAGCAACAAGCGAATAAACACGCAGTTACCTTGCATGCACCTGATGATTTAAACCTATTTTTATACGGTGATCGGGCGCAGTTACAGCAGGTGCTAATTAACTTATTGCTTAATGCTATTCAGGCGAGTGCGCGAGATAGTCGTATAGAAGTTATAGTCAGTGAAGATGCGAACAATATATCTGTTTCGGTGTCAGACAAAGGAATAGGGATTGATCCTGATGAATTAGATAATGTGTTTGATCCATTTTATAGCAGTAAACAAGTGGGTGAAGGTTATGGCCTGGGATTATCGATTAGCATGGGTATTATGGAACAACATAATGGTAGTCTTACAATTGAAAACAATAATGAAGTTGGTGTTTTAGTAACAATGACGTTGCCAATTAAGAGCGAGCAGGAATAAAATCATGGCAAGTAAAGATGTACTTCCACAAATAGTATTCATTGATGATGATGCGAAAGCAGGTGATTTGATGATGCGTTTTGTTGATGAAAAGAAATATCGCTATGAGATTTTTAAAAATCCAGATCATGCGATGGAGTTCATTAATTCTCATCCCGTTGACCTTGTTGTTACTGATTTACGTATGCCAGGAATGACAGGCATGGAAGTGCTTGCAGAAGTGAAGAATAAAGATGCAGATATCCCTGTCATTATGATGACGGCATTTTCTACAGTTGATAATGCAATTGAAGCGTTGCGCCTTGGCGCAGCTGATTTTATTAAGAAACCATATGACATGGATGAGCTGTTGGTTTTGATTGAAAAGACACTTAAGCATCACCAGCTTGAAGCAGAAAATTTGTTGCTTAAAAGACAACTTAGTGATGAACAACATCGCTACGGTATGTTGGGTCAAAGTGAGTCGATGCAAAAAGTGTATGCGACGATAGAAAAAATTGCCGACATTCGTTGTAACGTTATTCTTGAAGGCGAGTCAGGTTGCGGTAAAGAATTAGCAGCGCGTGCGATTCATTATCAAAGCAGCGTTGCTGACCGACCATTTATTGTTATTGATTGTGGTTCATTAACAGATAGCTTGCTTGAATCAGAATTATTTGGTCATGAAAAAGGCGCATTTACTGGCGCAATGCAAAGCAAAATTGGATTGTTAGAAATGGCTAGCGGTGGCACTGTGTTTCTTGATGAAATATGTAATATCTCTGACGTGATGCAAACTAAATTGATGCGCGTTGTGCAGGAACAAATTGTTCAGCGTGTGGGTGGTATTACTCCCGTTGCCATTGATGTGCGTTTTGTTGTTGCGACGAACCGTAATTTGGAAGAAATGGTGGCACAAGATAAATTCCGCCACGATCTTTATCATCGCTTGAATGTGGTCAAAATGCGTATGCCACCATTACGTGAACGTCGAGATGATATTCCCGATCTCATCCAACACTTTGTGAATCATTTTGCAGATCGTTTTAACCGTAACGTGAAGGGCTTTGATGCTAATTCGGTGCAACAGCTGTGTGAATACGAATGGCCGGGCAATGTACGTGAATTACGAAATCTGGTGGAACGTCATGTGGCCTTGGCGGATGGCGAGGTGCTGAATCTGGAAGGTTTGCCTGATATGAACAGTGGAGATGCAATTGACGCTGATTCTCCCACCCTAGAAGAGCTAGAACATCGTTACATATTGAAATTATTAGAAAAATTCTCAGGAAATCGAGAAAAAACGGCAACAGCCCTTGGTATTAACAAATCAACGTTGTGGCGGCGATTGCAACAATATCAAAAGCTTACAGATGCCACTGACTAAGTGCAGTCTGCACGGTAAAGGGTGCAAGTCGCACCACTTTTGCGGTTCAAAGTCATTATGGAGATTCTGCTAAAGTAGGACACAGATTAGTAGGAGGAATATCTTATGAATAACCAACGACGCAGTTTTATGCGTAAATCAATGGCAGGTAGCCTAGTTGCTATTTCAGTGGCTTCTGGTTTATTAACACCATCGCGTGTTTTAGCAGCATGGCCAAAAGCGGCTTTTGACTCTAAAAGCGTCAAAGATGCAATGATGGGTCTATTAGGTACAGAAGCGTTTGAAGAGTCGAACCAAATCAAGCTTCGCACACCAGATATTGCAGAAAATGGTTCAGTTGTACCTGTTACCGTGAAAACAAAAATTACTGGCGTAGAGTCTATTAGTATCTTCGCTTTAGAAAATGCACGCCCATTAGCTATTTCAGCTGACATGAGTGCGAAAGCACGTCCGGTTCTTGCAACGCGTATCAAACTCGGCAAAACCTCAAAGGTTGTTGCGGTAGTTCGTGCAAATGGCAAGCTTTTCGGTGCAACGAAGACAATCAAGGTAACCCTTGGTGGTTGTGGCGGTTAAGGAGATATAGACATGGCTAAGAAAAAATTAAAAGTACGTGCAAGTGGTAAAAGAGGTTACGCTGTTGTTAAGGCGATCTTGTTCCATCCAATGGAAACCGGTTTGCGTAAAAGCAAAGAAACAGGCGAAATAATTCCTGCTCACTACATTCAAGAAGTGACAGTGAAACACCAAGATGCCGAGGTTATGAAAGTGAATATGGGCATTGCTGTTTCTAAAAATCCATATTTATCAGTTGAAATTGACGGTGCTGCTAAGGGTGACAAAGTGAGCATTGGTTGGTTAGACAATTTAGGTGAGTCAGCTGCAACAGAAGTGACTGTTAGCTAACTTGACGTTAGATTAGTGTTTAAGTCGATTTGTTCGACTTTGCAATGCGCGGATTGCGATATGCAATCCGCGTTTTTGCGTTTAGAGCCCAAATAACTATAAGTAATTGTTTTATGGTGTCTTTAAAGTTGGTACGACTCTTGTAATAGATAATAGTGTGAATAGAAAAAACACAAACAGGAGTTATTAATAATGATCCAAACACGCAGAACATTCCTCAAGGGCAGTATGGCCACAGGTGCTGTTGCTGTTGCGGTTGGCGCTGGTCTTTTGACCCCGCAAACTGTCTTAGCAGCTTGGCCTAAAGGCGCATTTGATGCCAAAGGTGTC
>Ga0316207_10000768_pt1 | contig 45754 bp, 42 predicted proteins | sample 6weekpyrite_MG_FD_204943 | JGI IMG/M metagenome (GOLD analysis project Ga0316207, IMG submission 204943) | Microbial mat bacterial communities from mineral coupon in-situ incubated in ocean water Damariscotta River, Maine, United States -... | ecosystem: Environmental > Aquatic > Marine >... | reverse complement strand
GAGTTCTGCAGTCGCTTCAATTTCTATTGTAGGCGGTATTTCAATTTGGAGCGGAGACACCCTGACATCGCCATTATTATCTATTGGGCTTCCCAAATCATTTGACCCACTGTTTTGATTTGCGACAATGGTGACAAGTTGGGTTGTCGTTATTCTATTGCTCTGTGCATCAATCGCAGTCCATGTCACTGTGGTAGTACCCAGACGAAAGCCAACTGAGGGAGCATCGTTAAAATATTCATAGTCACCTGAAACACTATAAATAGTGGGCTCACCCAACCCTACTTTAGTGACTAAACCTTGTGACAAAGTCTGAATATCTGCTGGCGCAGTTATTGTAAAAAGCTGATTTTGCGAAGTGTTGGTATCATTCGGCCCGGATTCGCCAGAATCTATTATCTCAGCCAGATAATCTTCGTCAATACTTAGCTCTAGTTGATTATCAGTACCGTCGGTACATGCACTGAGTACTATAGAAGAGACTAATAAACTAGGAAAAACATACAGCTGAAATTTATTTTTTTTTATTTTCATATTTATATGATGGTACTACAATCAAAATCTAAATCTACCACCTAATACTCACTAATAATGCGAATGCCAGCATTACAGAAACAAAAGAATAATGGATATCCTTTAAAATCCGTGATTTTAATCAACTTTACTTATTTTAAAGAGCAAAAATATAGTAGAAACTTTAATGTAATATGAAAATTAGACGCCAATGATAAATTATGACGTAATAACTATTGAAACAACAACTTAACGCCAAAAAATGACTATCTCGTAAAAAAAACAGTAGTTTTAAAGACGAAAGTGGCATTTCAGATAAACATTCCAACCTTGATAATTTTATTTCAAAAAAAAAGCCCGATAGAATCGGACTTAGTTTTTTTGTTTCAGTATTAGTTATTTTTTAAAGGGCTGAAACAAATTTCTTCATTTTAGTTTGTAATGCAATCGATTTTGCGCGATACAATTTTGCATTCTCATTATTTTTATCTAGTGCTAAAACTTCATCCCAATATTTAACAGCCTTGTCAAGTTCTTGTCGCCTTTGCGCCATCAACGCATGCTTGTAGTAATACATCGATAAACTTTGTTTAACTTCCTTTTTCTTTTCAACGGCAATTTGAAAATCAGGCTGAACTTGTAAAGCTCGATTTATTAACTCAAATGCCTCAATCGGACTATTTGCTGCCAAAGCCTTAATAGATTGATCGACTAATTTTTGCGCTTGATTTGATTCATCCATATCAATCAACGCCATATTAACTTTGATATTATCTGGCTCAATATCTGCTGCCTTCAGTAGCATTAATTTCGCATTCAATTTATCGTTATTTGATAGTAAGTGCTGCGCTTTCGAATAATATAATTTTACAAGTAATTTATCTGATTCAATTTTTGATGATTTTATTTCTTCACTATTGACTAGTAATTCAATTGCGGCATCATATTGCTCATTTTGAAACAATTCTGCAGCTTCATCTAACACCGAATTTTCTAGATTTTCATCAACTTCAATCGACTTTAAATTATCCAAAGCTGAAGTCGAAACCAGTACTACAGGAATATCATTTACCTTTACTGGCTCAGGTTTACTACCAGGTATATTAATGCTACGGCCAATCACTAAACGGCTAGGATTTGAAATTTGATTGTATTTAGCAAGGATATAAAATTTTAATGGGTCATTAAGGTATTCTTTAGCAAGCTTAGACAGTGAATCACCCCGTTGAATCGTATATTCAAAGTAGTTTTCACCTAAAACGTTTATCGCATCAGATTCAATTTGATGTAATAAAGTTTGGGATATTTTACTTCCTGGTTTAAGAACTAATGCTTGCTCTAAAGCCCATTCCGCATCCTCTTCTTCACCGACTTGCAAGTATTCAATTGCTGCTAACCAATATCCACGCGCAGTATTAAATGTCGGCCGTAATTCAACATCGTCCTTAACTGCTGGCTCACTAACTTCACTAATTTCAGCATCAGTTTTAGTCGCTGCTTGTGTTTCAACAATTACTTTTTCTTCAAAAAAGATATCGTCATCAGAAGTTGAGTTTTCTGTAACAGGAATCACACCACAAGCAGAAAAAGTAGAAACAATACTAAGAAGTACTAAATTTTTCTTGAATTGCTTTAGTTGACTGCTAACTATGCTCACAACACCCGCTCCACTTCATTTGCCAGAAAGATTTGATGGGTTGCAATATAGCCTGAATAAATTATCTATCCCTTACGGCTTGATGATAAATTTCACATAGATAAATAAGGGTACAAAAGTTATCAAGAAAAAACGCAATAACTCATTGATACTGCATGAGTTATTCAAGCTGTGTTAATTTCCGCTATTAACTTGATAAATAATTAATTTTGAATCAATGACTTATTTCTTCAGAGAGCGGCACCTGTAATTCTGACTCAATGCAGTTTCGACCACTGGACTTGGCTTTATATAGATATTGATCAGCGCGATGAATAAATTCATCTGGTGACTCATTTTCCATGTAACTAACAAGTCCAGCTGAAAACGTTGGTAATGGGACTTCCTCATTATCTAATTGAAAACAACATTGCCCAGCACGCTCTTTAACATTTTCCAAAGCGTGTAAGGCGCCTTCGATATCTGTACCAGGGAAAACAACCACAAATTCTTCACCACCATATCTGGCTACCATATCGTGCTGTCGAAACATGGACAAAACATCTTGGGTATATTTTCTTAAAACACGATCGCCTGCAATATGTCCATACTGATCATTAATTGGCTTAAAGTGATCTATATCAAGAACAGCCAATGATAAATTATTCCCATAACGCTTCATTCTAGCAATTTCATCATTTAATCGTTGAATGAAAGCCCTTCGATTGGGTAATCCGGTTAACTCATCAGTTAAACTTAATAAAGTCACACGATCAAGCTCTTCACTTAACCGAACACTATCCTGCTGTACATCAGACACAAATTCAGTCATTTCCTGAAAATACTGAGTTAATTGTTGATGACTGCCAAGAACATTTTCAAGCTTTTTTAATACGGCATTCTTTTTATCTTCAAATAACGAAGCATCTTCCAAATTCTTCAACGAAGCTAATTCAACTTCGAGCAAAACACCAAATTTTTCACTTTGAGCTATACTATTTGATAGATAATTACTGGTAATTAATTGTTTTATAGGGTCTTCAATATTAGATAAATTATTATTTAAAGCACTTTCGCTTTGCTGTTTTTCAGTTTCCAAAATATTTTCCCGTCTAACCTGACTTTCCATTAATTGAGATACCTGACAAAAATACTCTTTATTATCAAGACCAAATGAATTCAACAAAGGTTCCAAGGTTTTAATAATTTCTTTTTCTTTAGGGCCAGATAATTGGGTAATAATATCTGCACACGATTCTACATAATGCTGGAGTGCAACAAATTCAGCATTACTAACTGGAGGCATCAACCGCAATTGTAAAAGTTTAATCTGGGTATGCAAACTCGACTCTTGATCAACATGGACAGCAAATGAACTTAGAATGAGCGCGATTAGACTACAAAGCAATTGTTCAGATTCAGCTTGTTTAGCATCATAATCTTCAAGCATCAAGACAACATGATTTAAAACAAGGGTATTATCAGATAAATGTTGCATGTCCTCTAACATTGCTAGCACTTTTCGGATTACATCTGATTGAATTTGATCTTTTGACGATTTATTCAACATTACATTCACCCTAGGCCTGCTACCTAGCATCAACCTATAAAAGTATCACAATCACAAATGAGGATGAACTCTGAATTAATAGCGAAGATAAAAATCGTACGATTTAATGAAATAATTGAGTAAACAACCATTACTTTAAGGAACGCAAACAATAGTCTGTGTGAAATTACGCCACTAACTGTTGAGCGAGATGCTCTATATTATCGTTCCATTGAAGCACAACTTGTAACATATCGTGCAAAGCCGTTTCACTAAGCTTATATTTTTCTAACAAATCAAGCGGCAATGTTTCATCAGACTCGTCACCAATTCCGATACTTTTAAGCAGACAGTTAGCAATATAGACCGTATGAATGTAGCACTCATGAGGACCAGCGTATTCACCATTATGATGATTATTAACAACAATACCATATTCGTCAGGTAATCCCCAAGAGTCAAGCAAAAAGCCACCTACTCGGGTATGAGAAACGCCTAAAATGTTTTTCTCTAGTATATCAAAGGGAATGTCGTCCTTTGTTTCAATTGCCTTATTAAATAAAGTAAATTTTTTAGAAAACATATGACCAAGTGCAAGAAAACCAATATTGTGCATAAGCCCATGCAAATAAGCAGTACCCGGTTTGATATCAATATGATTAGAAATTTTGGCCGCGATTGATTGGGACAGCACTGCACAGTAAACAGCATGACGCCAGGTAGACATAGCACCTACAGGCCCTCTCAGTGGACCCTTAAATTGCTCACCAACAGCTAGTGCTAAGGAAATATTTAAACTCAAATCCATACCTAATACATGATATACCGCCTCTTGCACGCTCTCTAGCCTACCTTGGTAAGCAAAGAACGGACTGGACGCATATGAAATTATTTTTGCACTTAGCATGGGATCTGATTCGATTAGATGTACCAACTTACTTAAATCAAAATCCTCTTTCCCTTTTAATTCGATTAGTTGATTCCCAACTTCAGGCATAACTGGTAGGTCTCGACTTTTACTGAAGACCGCTTGCACAGCATCATCCGTTAACAAAGTTTCAGTTTCACGGTTTTCGTTTATCATGTCAGAAACCTGCGCTTGTTTTTCAGAACTGATTTTTTCTTTATCAGTACCCAGCGCCGGAACTTCTTGACTAAACCGCTTCCTAATTGATCCACTAACAAGAGTTTCAAATCCTTTACGATCCACTTCAATGAAGCTATCGCCTTTACCTATGTCAATAAGAAAAGAATTAAAATCTTGTAACTTGTCATCAACAATCATCATCATTTGAAATAAGCGACCAAATGGCGGCAAATTACGAATAGAAAACCCTCGCATTTGATTTTTATACTTATGCCCAGATTCCAACGTCAAGTTTCGATTAGTCACTTTAGCGAGCGCTTCGAAATCCAAACCATTTATTGCTGGAAAAACAACAAGCGCTGGCCCCCTCATGTCAGAAAACATTATCACTTTAACCGCACAAGCATTAATTGATTTAGCGAATAAAGCAAATTGAAAAGTAGAGTCGGAGACAACATTGGTATGTAAGGTATATTTGATATACAGCTCATCTAAAAAATTTTGAATCTTCGATGTTTCCAACGCTTTCCCCTCGACCTACTTTTTCGAATCCATGTCTAGCTCTAGCAAGGTTGTTATTTGACTTTTGAGCCTGAAAAGTTCATGCCAGAACTTTAGTCAGTTGATTTACTGACTTTCTAAATTCGGCAATAAAGTTCTCACTCTTAATGGCAGTTTATGTGTATCATTCGCTAATTTGTTCCTTATATAATCGGCCAAGTTAAGAAAAACATTACATTTATTACCCTCGGGAGAGAAAAATGCTTGATCAACAATCGTGTGTACCCTGTAGCGGTGGAATACCCCCGTTAAATCAGGAAAGTTCAGAGAAATACCTATTAGAAGTACCAAAATGGAAACTAATTGACGAAAACAGTAAAATTTGCCGGAATTATGCTTTTGAGAACTTCATTGAAGCCCTCGCATTTGTTAATAAAGTAGCGGAATTATGTGAAGCTGAAGGCCATCATGCCGATATAACTTTTGGATGGGGCTACTGCAGTATTGTCTTTTATAGTCATAAAATTGGTGGTTTGCATGAAAATGATTTTATAATGGCTGCCAAATCAGACAATTTATACGTCCCTTAATCTCATTTTTCTTAATCAAACAAAAAAGTGAAACTTGCCTCATATGCCTAACAATAAATCAGTATTTACCCCATTCCTATACTGTGGTCTTGCGACCATCTTATTTTTTCTCATGCCAAGCCTCGGATTTGCTTCTGCAACTGGCGAGAATCATCTGGACCTGACAAACCACACGGTAGGTTATCTGGCACTCATATTTTTTGCCATTGCTTACTTATTTGTCATGGCCGAAGAATTTACCCATTTACGGAAATCGAAACCCGTCATACTCGCCGCCGGCATAATTTGGGCGATGATTGCCTATATTTATTCACAAAACGGTATTACCCATGAAGCAGAATCTGCCGTTAGACACAACCTACTTGAGTTTTCAGAATTATTTCTCTTTTTACTAGTGGCAATGACCTATATCAATGCAATGGAGGAGCGACTAGTTTTCGAAACTTTAAAGGCTTGGTTAATTAGAAAAGGATTTGGTTATCGAAAACTGTTCTGGTTAACCGGTATTTTAGCTTTTTTCATATCACCCATCGCAGACAACCTCACAACCGCACTATTAATGTGTGCAGTTTTACTTGCCGTTGGTGATAAAAGCCCTAGATTTGTCAGTATTGGTTGCGTCAATATTGTTGTTGCTGCAAATGCAGGCGGTGCATTCAGTCCATTTGGCGATATCACCACACTAATGGTTTGGCAAAAAGGCATTGTAGAATTTAGCACCTTCTTTTTACTTTTTATCCCATCAGTGGTCAATTATATTATACCTGCCGCCATTATGCATTTTGCGATTCCCAATGAACAGCCTGAGCCATCAGAAGAAACTGTAGTTATGAAACGTGGTGCATTGATCATATTAGTCTTATTTCTATTAACGATTGCCACAGCAGTCGCGTTCCATAATTTTCTCCATCTACCACCGGTTATTGGCATGATGACAGGCCTGGCTTACCTACAAATCTTTGGTTTTTATCTCAAGAAAACTCATGTGGTTGATGCTGAGCATAAGTACGATGAGGAAAAAGGCCAAGAAATTCTGGGAGACGTAGAAGCATTTGATGTTTTCAGAAAAATTTCTCGGGCAGAATGGGATACCTTATTATTCTTTTATGGTGTTGTATTATGCGTGGGTGGGCTAGGTTTTATCGGTTACTTAGCAATGGTCTCCGAGGTCATGTATGTTGAGTGGGGAGCCACTAACGCCAATATTATGGTCGGTTTTTTATCGGCCATTGTAGATAATATTCCCGTCATGTTTGCAGTACTTAGCATGCAACCTGATATGTCGTTAGGTCAGTGGTTATTAGTAACACTGACCGCTGGGGTTGGCGGTAGCATGTTATCCATTGGTTCAGCAGCAGGTGTTGCTTTAATGGGCCTAGCAAAAGGAAAATATACTTTTTTTGGACATTTAAAATGGATGCCAGTTATTGCAATCGGCTATTTTGCCAGTATCGGCACTCATTTGTGGGTAAACGATTCGCTTTTTTAATTTAACCAGACACATGCACCGCCAGAGGCCTTATTTATAGCCTCTAGGCGGTCTTGATGCACTTTTAATTCTTCTTCATTCGCATACTGTACCACGAGCTTTTCTCTGCTTGCATCAAGACGCTTAATATTCGTAGCTTGCTCGTCAGTATTATTCGTTTGTTCTCCACCCAATAATAAACTTACCTGACCACCTGTCATTGCCAGGTAAACATCTGCTAATATTTCAGAATCAAGTAAAGCCCCGTGCAATTCACGATGCGCGTTATTTATTCCATAAAATCTACACAACGCATCTAGATTATTTTTTTGACCTGGCCGTATTTTTCGCGCCATAACCAAACTATCTAAAATACTGCAAATTGAATCAACTTTCTCCCATTGGGAGCCAAGCATTTGTAATTCATGATTGAGAAAACCTACATCAAAGGGTGCATTGTGAATAATGAGCTCCGCGCCACGAACATAATCCACGAACTCCTGCGCAATATCAGCAAAACGCGGTTTATCTGCAAGAAATTCGGAAGTAATTCCGTGCACTGCCAAAGCACCTTCTTCACTCTCTCGATCAGGTTGAATGTATTGATGGTAATGATTACCCGTCAATTTACGATTAACAATTTCCACCGCACCTATTTCAATAATGCGATTTCCCTGTTTAATCTCCAGGCCAGTGGTTTCAGTATCTAATACGATTTGTCTCATTTAAATTCCAGTTTTACGTTCCTGCTAGCATCGCGTCAATGGCTTGATTTGCTATTTCATCAACGCGCTCGTTTTCTATATGGCCGCTGTGGCCTTTCACCCAATACCAACTAATTTCGTGTTGTTGCACCAATTTATCCAAATTCTGCCACAAATCTACATTTTTCACCGGTTTGCGACTCGCTGTTTTCCAACCACGTTTTTTCCAATTTTCAATCCATTCAGTAATGCCTTGCATTACATATTTAGAGTCTGTTGTTATTGAAACTTTGCAAGGCCGAGTTAATGTTTCTAAAGCACCAATAACTGCACTCATTTCCATACGATTATTCGTTGTTTCTGCTTCAGCACCTGATAATTCTTTTTCAGTTGAGTTATATCGCAATAAAGCTCCCCATCCTCCCGGGCCAGGATTACCACGACAGGCGCCATCAGTAAATATTTCCACTTTATTCAATTTCTCGTGTCTCCAAAAAACCAGGGGTTACTCTTGCGCGTCGTCTTAAAAACCAACGAGGCTTTACTGGTGTCAAAGTCGAAACCTGTTTTTTCGCTACGATCATATATGTCGCACCAAAAGATGGCCAAAGTCTCTTTCCATATTTATCCATGAATTTTAATTTTTCCATCAATAAAGATTTTCCAAATGGCGGACGAAAAAAAACCATGTCAACTGATTCAATTTCAAAACCTAATAATACTAACCAGTCCTTGATTCTTGCGGGGCTAATGAAATGCAAATTATAAGGAGGTGCACCTTTGTATAAATTCATTAAATGGCGTATTCCCCAACTACTCCACGGATTGAAACCTTGGATAACGACACGCCCCTCGGGCACCAATATACGATCTGCTTCTCGAATAACTTGATGAGGATTTAAATCTACATCCAAGGTATGCGGCATTAACACAACATCGATACTATCTGAAGCAATGGGTAATTGGTGAGCATTTATACAAGCATTGATCTCACCTACAGCGTTTTGTGAATCATAATCAAGCACAATCTGGTGACGAATTAGGCTTTTAACCAAATAGTCGTTATTAGTATGGCTGGACAATTGTGCAACATGATAACCAAACAGTTTTGGCAATACGACTTCCAAGGCTTGACATTCCTGCTGGTAAAGCTCATTTCCAATAGGTGTTGTGTACCATTGGCGAAGCTTGTGCCGGGCATTAATGGAAGCGCGGTATTTTTCTTCCTGCTTGGCTTGTTTACTGCGTTTATTGGCGGTCAATTACACACCATTTATTAATGAGTTATCGAGATAAATTAAAGTGCTAACATACAAAAATGTTAGTATTATAGCTAGTAAAGATACTTTAGCATTTCAGTCTCAAAATTGCATGTAGTTGATTAAGAAATTGCTATAACATCCGATAATGAGACTATGCACATCTCACATTTTCCTGACGCCTAATAGAGGATTTAATACTCAATAATGCTCCAAAAATCGAGAATTCGGTTCGGCTTATTATGCTTAATTAGCATTATAGTTTCAGCCTGCGCCAATCAATCCCTCACAAAAAAGCCAAATGAAGATCCTACAGCGACTAGGGTATCTGATGGATCAACTTTAAACAGAGAAATTGTCTCTCTTGGTGAAGAGCGAAATCAAGAAGCAGCACTTAAACAGTCATTGTCTTTAATTGAACCTCCACTATTCACACAAATGATTCCCACGCTTGAACCCATCATGTGGACTAACGAGAGTGAAGAAAACCCCGCAGTAAATGCCGGTGTTCCTGTAATTGTTGGTCGATTGCCTGGCCAACGTGAATTACCCATCGATTTATTTGAAGAAGCGGCTGAAAAATACAATTTTTCCGAACAAGGCTCGGTTACTTTTGTACAAAATAAGGAAATAAATGATCTTTGGCAACGTGTGCGTATTGGTTTTGCGTTACCACATCAAATGAACAAGAGAATTCGAAGCAATATCAAGTGGTATGCTCGACACCAAGAGTATCTAGATCGCGTCTCTGTACGCGCAGAAAAATATCTGTTCCAAATAATTGAAGAAACTGAAAAAATGGGCATGCCCATGGAAATCGCCTTGCTACCGATTGTAGAAAGTGCCTTCCAACCTTTTGCTTACTCTCATGGGCGCGCAGCCGGTCTATGGCAATTCATTCCCAGCACAGGGAAGATTTTTGGATTAAAACAGAACTGGTGGTATGACGGCAGACGAGATGTAGTTGCTTCAACAATCGCTGCCTTAAAATATCTAAAACGTTTACATGGACAATTAAACAATGACTGGTTGCTAGCACTAGCGGCCTATAATTCCGGCGGTGGCACCGTCAGAAAAGCAATTCGTAAAAATAAACGAAAAGGTAAACCTACTGATTACTGGTCATTGGATTTGCCGAGGGAAACCGAAGGTTATGTGCCAAAATTAATGGCAATTGCAGAAATCGTTAGTGATCCACAAAAATATAATATACGTTTACCTGTCATCAAAAACCAGCCTTACATGGCTGAAGTTGATACGCAATCACAAATTGATTTGGCTCTCGCAGCAGATTTAGCAGAAATTAACCTAGAAACGCTCTACATACTTAATCCTGCTTATAATCGATGGGCAACCGATCCCAAAGGCCCACACAAACTCATGGTGCCTGTGGAAAAAGCTGAAATTTTTAGAGCAAACCTAGCTGCATTACCAAAAGAGAAACGACTCTCTTGGAAACGTCATAAAATTAAAAAAGGTCAATCACTACTCGCTATAGCGGATAAATACAACACAACGGTAGCATTGATAAAAGATTTAAATCAAATTCGCGGCAACCTCATCCGTGAAGGACAAAATTTAATCATTCCCATATCATCACGCAAAGGAAAAACATATTCCCTCAGCGCAGAACAGCGATTACTAGCGCTACAAAATACCAAGAAAAAAGGTAAAGAAAAAATTACTTACACTGTTAAGTCCGGCGATTCTTTTTGGTCAATTTCAAGAAAATATAAAGTCAGTCACCGCAGTCTGGCAAAATGGAATGGATTAGCGCCAAGAGATACCCTGCGTCCCGGAAAAAAATTGGTTATCTGGACTAAAAATGGCGCAGTCCACCGCGCAGCATTCTCCCCACATTCATCAAAAATGACGACACAAAAAATCAATTATCGTGTGCGCCGAGGGGATTCCCTGGCAAGAATTTCCCAAAAATTTAATGTCAATATTTCAGATTTAAAACGTTGGAATAAACGATTATCTAAACAAAAATATCTGCAACCTGGTCAACGTTTGACCGTACATGTAGACATAACTAATCAGGCCTCCTAAAACAGCTAACTAGCTCGCACTTTTGTTCGTGTTATACTCTGTCCCAAATTATATTCAATAATTCGGGAGCTACATTTTCTAATGGCACAATATATTTTTTCCATGAATCGAGTGGGTAAAGTTGTACCACCAAAAAAAGAAATTTTAAAAGACATATCCCTTTCATTTTTCCCGGGCGCAAAAATTGGTGTCTTGGGTTTAAACGGATCAGGAAAATCTAGCTTACTTAGAATCATGGCTGGTATTGATAAAGATTATATTGGTGAAGCAATCCCTTTATCTGGAATCAAAATTGGTTACCTAGCACAAGAACCTGAATTAAATCTCGATAAAGATGTTCGTGGCAATGTAGAAGAGGCCATGGAAGAAATCACTCAGGCTCAACAACGACTTGATGAGGTTTACGCAGCATATGCAGAACCCGAAGCGGATTTTGATGCTTTAGCTGCCGAGCAAGCTAAACTCGAAAATATTCTGCAGGCTTTCGATGGCCATAATCTCGAAAACCAACTCGAACGTGCGGCCAGCGCGTTAAACTTGCCACCTTGGGATGCTGATGTAAAAACATTATCTGGTGGAGAAAAACGTCGTGTTGCCCTCTGCCGCTTACTATTATCTGCACCTGACATGCTGCTATTAGACGAACCAACCAATCATCTTGATGCAGAGTCAGTAGCTTGGCTTGAACGATACCTGCACGACTACCCAGGGACCGTAGTAGCTATTACTCATGACCGTTACTTTTTGGATAATGTTGCTGGCTGGATACTAGAACTTGACCGTGGCCATGGCATACCCTGGGAAGGAAATTACTCTTCATGGTTAGATCAAAAAGGTCAACGCTTAGCCGTTGAAGAAAAGCAGGAAAGTGCCAGACAAAAATCGTTAAAAACTGAATTAGAATGGGTACGATCCAATGCAAAAGGCCGGCATGCAAAAAGTAAGGCTCGTCTGGCTCGCTTCAATGAATTGAATTCACAAGAGTTACAAAAACGTAACGAAACAAAAGAAATTTATATACCACCCGGCCCTCGACTAGGAGATGTTGTATTCGAAGTCGAAAATTTACATAAAGCATTTGGTGAAAAATTACTGGTTGATGACCTTAGCTTTCGCTTACCTCCCGGTGGAATTGTGGGTATTATCGGCCCGAATGGCGCAGGTAAAACCACGCTATTTCGTATGTTAATTGGAGAAGAAACAGCTGATTCAGGCAACATTCGTAAAGGTGAAACAGTTGAATTAGCGTATGTTGACCAATCTCGACATGCCTTAGATGACAACTTAACAGTCTGGCAGGAAATTTCTGAAGATCAAGACATTATCAGTGTGGGAAATTTTTCCATGCCTTCACGTGCATACGTTAGTCGCTTCAACTTCAAAGGTACGGACCAGCAAAAACGCATTGGTGATTTATCAGGTGGTGAACGTAATCGTGTTCATTTAGCCAAGTTATTGCGTAGTGGTGGTAACGTATTGCTACTCGACGAACCTACCAATGATCTAGATGTAGAAACTTTGCGTGCACTGGAAGATGCCTTACTGGATTTTCCAGGTTGTGCTGTTGTAATCTCTCATGATCGTTGGTTCCTAGACAGAATAGCGACACATATTTTGGCTTTTGAAGGAAACAGTGAAGTCGTTTGGTTTGAAGGAAATTATGCAGATTACGAAGAAGATTTACATAAACGCCGCGGCGATAATACCGATAACCCTCAGCGTTTTAAATATAAAAAACTCACTAAATAAGCTACTACAAAAACTTATATTTCTAGGATGGGTCTTTCTCTGAGGTATTACCGTTAATTTTTTGTAACAACGTTAATAATTCTACTTCACCACGGGAAAGGCCGCTACTTTCGGATACCTGATTCACACTTTCACCATTATGTAAGGCTTGAATTGCATTGCGATAAGTTTGTTGACTCGGTTCTTTTAAGGTAAGTTGCTCCTGCTGTTCTTTTAGCACCCTACTGCTATGCTCTACAGAATGCAATTTATTCCCCAATGTCGTTGAAGCTTCATAAAGTGCGCGCACATCCTCTTCCAGGTCGTGAATACGACGCTTGTGGGAATGTACTTTTACTTTTTGTTGACGAAATTTGGCGTATATGCGAGACATCAAAACAAAATTAATGACGCAAATCGTCACTATTCCTAATATAATCCAATCTCCAGCATTAAGAACAGGCATTGTATAACTCTGAGTTCAAAATATTAAAATGCAGCATTAAGATCAGCTAATTCTTCATCAGTAAGCAGTTTGTTTACATCCACTAATATGAGTAAATTACCTTCCATACTCGTCACACCTTTGATATATCGAGATGTATCTTCATTACCTACATTTGGCGCAGCCTCAATAGCGTTGGCGTCCAGATCAACGACTTCAGCAACACTATCAACAAGAATTCCAACTTCCTGATCTTCAATATCAATAATGATTATTCGCGTATCGTCATTGACTTCTTTTGTAGGTAATCCAAAACGACAACGTGTATCAATGACGGTAACCACATTACCTCGTAGATTGATTATTCCCACGACAAAGATTGGAGCTCCAGGAACTGGCGCAATATCGCTGTAGCGCAATACCTCTCGCACTTCTGACACACTGATTCCATAAATTTCACTGTCTAATTCAAACGTTACCCAACGTTGAAGTTCTTCATTTAATTCATCTGTAACAGGTTCAGTCATTTTTTATTGTCCCATCTGTCTTTACATAAAATATCTAGAACGTCAAAAGTTTGGCGTTTAACTTTGTAATTAATTTGTGCAGCATTTATACCAAACGACTTTCAAGCGCCATTGCAAATTCAATACGTTTAACATCGATAATTGCCAACCGATGTGTATTGCTCACGCCCGCTACCCAACGTCTCTCAGTAGACTTCGCCCGCCATTGCATCTCATTTTGATTAAGCTGATGCACTTTACCTACAGCATCACAGGTAAGCCCCCATTTTCCATCAGCAATTAACACTAATTGAGAAGCGGGCTCTATTTGCTTTGGTGATTCCATCTTTTGATAGGCGACTTTCTGCATATCAATAATTTTCAAATGCTTTGTAGAGTTATTCACTTTACCCATGATCCATTCTGGCGCATCTTTCACAAAATCTATCTTTTGAGTAAAAGGCATTACTGTGCGTACATGTCGAAGCGGAAGAAATAAAGTAATTTCAGCCACGGTAATTGGCAAACATGAAAAATATTCAGAAGCCCAATTTGGCGTTCTAATGTGTTCATCAGTTTGATTAATTTCCGCAATCACCGAATGATATAATGCTTCTGTCGGTGTCACTTGCGTTACACATTGTTCAGGCTCAACAACAGGCACGTCTTCCGAACTCTTTAATAAGGAGTCCAGGTAGATTTTTAATGCATCTTTTTGCGATGCAAGTTCTTCGCTATTATCCAATGCTTCCATTTGTTATAACCTTAACTTTGTACTTGTTTATTTCCAGATTGTTTTGCCGCTTGCAACTCAGCAGCTTTTCGCTCTTCTTCATAAGTTAAACGCAATAAATAGGTCAACAATCGTCGATAGGCAATCGAGCCACGCGAACGCGGCCTTAAAACGGTTAGTGGAGTTCCCCTACTACTGGCCTCCCTAAATAAAGTATCAACTGGTATGACTTCGTTCCATAAATTATAGGGATAAGTATCGTGTAATACTTCTAAGCTTTCGCGTGCAACTCGAATACGGCGATCATACATCGTAGGCACAACCAAATATGGCAACGTCGTACCACGAGCTTGGGTAATCATATTTAAGGTGCGAATCATTCGCTCCAGCCCTTTTAATGCAAGAAACTCAGACTGAACAGGAATAACTAATCGCTCACAAGCCGCCAGCGCATTTACCATTAACACACCTAATACGGGAGGACAGTCAATAAAAACATAAGCATAATCTTTGCTGACTTTCTTCAGCGCATCTACAACTGTTAGCCCTTGACCCTCCTTTATTCCTAATTGCCGATCCAAAGTCGCTAAAGCAGAATTCGCAGCCATAAGGTCTAAATTTGTAAAACGAGTGGAAACAATCAATGAATGAGGGTCAGGTGCCGATCTCTGAAATAACTGATAAGTACTTTTTTCTTCAAAATCAGGGTCATAACCCAAATAACTGGTTAAAGAGCCATGTGGATCTAAATCCAGAACAAGAATTTTTCGTCCAGCCGATGCCAGTGGCGCCGCTAGATTTATTGTTGTAGTAGTTTTACCAACTCCACCTTTTTGGTTGGCAACAGCAAACACGCGCACGATAGATTACCCCAAAATATTTTTTAATAATTACGCCGTTCAATATCCACGAATAATTACCTTTTCGTTAAATAATATGAGTATGAATGCATGCATAGTGCCATGGCATAAGAGTATAAAATGAAGTAATTTCGAGTTCTTGTATTAATGGGAAACGAAAGGAAACTGTCGATAACGCTAATGAGAAATGATGAATTTTTCTTCAGTATTTTGCTTGATATCGTTATTTGGCTTTCTTATATTCATGTCTTTGGCTAATATTGCAATAACGACACGTCGATTCTTTAACCTCCCTGCCTCCGTATCATTTTTCTCTATTGGTCTATATTCACCATACCCAATCGCCGACATACGACCGGGTTCTATGCCGTTCTTGCCAAACAAATGCACAACAGTTGCCGCACGTGCTGCAGACAACTCCCAGTTGGAACGGAAAACCTCAGTATGAATTGGAATGTTATCGGTAAACCCTTCTACATTTATTGGATTAGGATATGGCGATAATATTTTTGCGATTTTTCGAAGTATGGGTTTCGCTGAATCAACCAATTGAAAATCGCCACTATAAAATAAAATACTGGAATTCATTTCTACTTCCAACCAATCTTCTGATCTACGCAAAGTAATTTCATCCGCGCTCACTTCATTTAACATTTTCATTTCAATTTGATCACCTAATTCTTTAAAATTAGTTGATTGTTTTTCGACATTTTCTCCTGGTTTATTCAGAGGTGTATCGATGACATCTTTATTTTTAGAGCGACTAATATCCCCGACTTGAATCGGCTCGAGACTTTTTGGAAGGGTTTTAAATGCAGAGATTAAGCTACTCGAGACTTGTTTGTACTTCCCTTCATTCACAGAAGATACTGCATACATCACCACAAAAAACGCAAATAATAGTGTAATGAAATCTGCGTAGGAAACCATCCAGCGATCTAGGTTCTCTTCCTCCGGGCGGTTTCTATGCTTTCGAGCCATATCGATCGGTGTTATAGGCTTGTAAACGCACGGCAATATTACGTGGATTTTCCCCACTAGCTATGCATACTACACCTTCCATAATCATTTCTTTTTCACGCATGGTATTCTTTATAATGCTTTGAAATTTTTTTGAAAGAGGAATAAGAAATAAATTAGCTAAACCAACGCCATATATTGTCGCTACAAACGCAACAGCAATACCTCGACCTAAGTTAGCGGGATCAGATAAGTTTTCCATAACATGAATCAAACCCATGACCGCGCCCAAAATACCTATGGTCGGCGCATAGCCACCCATGGCCTCGTAAACTTTCGCTGCAGCATATTCAAATTCTTCACATGTTTCGAGGTCGATTTCTAAAGTGCTGCGGATCGTTTCTGGTTCTCTTCCATCAATTAATAACTGCATGGCTTTCTTTGTGAATGGGTCTTTTTCACGGCGCATAGAATCTTCAAGCCCTAGAATACCTTCTTTTCTAGCCGTTTCACTCCATGAAGTCACTTTATGAATGGATCGCTTCCATCGGACCGTTGGTGGGTGCAACATCCAACTTAGCATAGCAAGGGAGCGCCTAAAAACCTGAAGTGGCGCTTGAATCATAATAGCGCCTAATGAACCTCCAACAACAATGAGCAAAGCTGGCGCATTAATCAATGACGCAAAGTGCCCACCTTCCATGGTCTGACCAAGATAGATTGCGGTTATCGCTAGTAAAACACCCAACAGCGCTAACTTGTCCATACTTAAACTTGTTTTATAATATGAGAACTAAAATCTTTCAAAGGCAATATTTTATCTGCGATGCCGGCATCAAAAATAGCTGCCGGCATTCCATAGACCACACAACTTTCCTTATCTTGTGCCCAAATTGTAGAACCAGCACTTTTTAATTTTTTAGCACCTTCACAACCATCCGCACCCATCCCAGTTAAAATGACCGCTAGCACTTGGTTTTTATACACATTGACCAAAGATGAAAAAGTCACATCTACCGACGGTTTATACGTTAGCTTTGGATCGCTTTCACTTATGTCAATGATATGTTGTGTCCCACGACTGACGATTTTCATTTGTTTGCCGCCTGGCGCTAGATAAGCATTTCCTGGCATAAGCGTATCACCATGTTCAGCCTCTTTGATACTTATCGCACAAGTTTGATCCAATCTCTTGGCAAAAGCGGGTGTAAATGTTGCGGGCATGTGTTGCACCAAAATAATTGGCGTAGGAAAATCAGCAGGTAACTTCGTTAATATTTCCTGTAAAGCTACCGGACCACCAGTTGAAGTACCAATAGCAAGTAACTTAATTTTTGTTTGAGTTCCCGAGTGGCGTTTCTCTACAGTACTTGATGGTGCTAAAGTGGGCGAAACTGTCGCTGCCGATGGACTCGCTTTTCTTCGCATGGCTGGTGATCCATGCTCTGCAATATCGATCACTTTAGCACAAAGAATTTTTTGCACTTCTTCTCTATGACGAGAGATTTCCTCGAAACGTTTGGGAATAAAATCAACCGCACCTGCTTCAAGTGCTTCTAATGTCGCTTTTGCACCTTCAGTGGTCAATGAAGAAAACATTAAAATAGGCATTGGCTTTCGGCGCATGATCTCACGCGTTGCTTCAATACCATTCATTACCGGCATTTCAATATCCATAGTCACTACGTCTGGCGACAAAGCTAAGGCTTTTTCTATTGCCTCTTGCCCGTTTTCCGCTGAACCTACAACTTCTAACTTAGGATCTTGTGATAGTAGTTTTTCAATCTGACGTCTGAAGAAATTGGAATCATCGACGACCAGAACACGAACTGGCATATTGAGTCCTTTTGTGACTAATTTATTTAGCCATTTAAATATTTACTTTAGTTGCTTAATTTACACACAAAATATGTAATCTAATGCAAAAAATGAGGAGGAAAACTCACTAATTATGTTTCTAGGTCCTGCGCGCGTAAGCACTCATAAGGCTAGGTACATCTAGAATTAGCGCAATTTCACCGTCACCTGTAATAGTTGCACCGGATAAACCTTTAGTACCATGTAACATCTTTCCAAGCGGTTTAATAACAACTTCTTCTTGCCCAATCAATTGCTCGACAACAAATCCAGCTTTTTGATTCCCCACTGAGACAACAACCACATGTCCGCGATCAGGGTGCTCTTCTTTCAAAGCCCCTTCGACTAACCAATCTTTAAGAAAATATAATGGTAAAGGCTGATCACGCAACATTATAACTTCTTGCCCATCCACACGGTTTGTTTCAGTTAAATCTAAATTAAATATTTCACTTACACTCACTAGTGGTAATGCAAAAATTTGCTCGCCCAACATAACCATCAATGTCGGCATAATTGCCAATGTTAGCGGAACTTTTATGCTAAGTGTTGTGCCAACGCCAATTTCAGAGTCAATATCAATGGTTCCATTAAGCTGAACGATGCGAGTCTTCACCACGTCCATCCCTACACCACGGCCAGAGATATCAGAAATTTCTTCTTTGGTTGAAAATCCCGGAGCAAAAATCAAACTAAAAGCTTCTTTGTCATCAAGACGCTGCGCAGCGTCATGATCCATTAAACCCTTATCAACGGCGATATTTCTTAACTTGTCAGGATCCATACCGCCGCCATCATCTTTGATGACCAAGAGAATATGATCTCCTTCTTGCTGTGCAGACAAGAGCACAGTACCATTTTTCTCTTTACCAGCAGCTTCACGCACGTCAGGCATCTCTACACCATGGTCAACTGCGTTTCGTACAAGATGCACTAATGGATCAGCTAATGCCTCAACCAAATTTTTGTCTAAGTCAGTCTCTTCACCCGCCAACTCTAATCCAACTTCTTTTTTCAGACTTCGCGCTAAATCACGTACAACACGTGGAAAACGACCGAACACCTTCTTAATAGGTTGCATTCGCGTTTTCATTACCGCAGCCTGTAAATCTGCAGTAACTAAATCTAAATTACTAGCGGCTTGGCTGACTTCCTCATTTCCCATTGAGGATTCTAACGTCATTAATCGATTACGAACCAATACCAATTCACCAACCATATTCATAATATCATCAAGTCGCTTGGTATCTACTCGCACAGTTGTTTCTGCTGCCGGAGTTGGTGCTTCCTTCGGAGTAGCTTTTGGTTTAGGTGTAGAAGCAGGTTTAGCTTCCACAGGTTTTTCTGCAACAGCTGTTGCGGTAGCTGCGGCAGCAACTGCCGGAGCTGCTTGTACCGGAGCTGCTTGAGCAATCGCCGCAACAGGCTGTGCCGCTGCTGCAGGCGCAGCTGGTGCCGCTACTGTATCTACTGGAGGTGCAACGGCAGCAGAAGCAGTTGGTGCAACCGGTGCACTTGATGCATTAGGGGTAGGTCCACCTTTGCCATGCAATTCATCCAATAATGCATCAAATTCTGCTTCACTAATATCATCATCTGCTGGTGGGATTTGAGCAGGTGCTGCTGGTGCTGGCTTTTTAGCAGCTTGTAAGTCGTCTAACAGTGCATCAAACTCTTCTTCAGTAATGTCATCAGAACCAGTTGTTGCTGCAGCTGGAGCTGCTGGGGCCTCAGCCGCGGCAGGTACACTATCTCCATCTAATGAATCTAACAGTTGTTCAAACTCTTGATCAGTAATATCTCCATCGGCAGCCGGAGGCGCTTCAGCAGCTGGAGGCACTGCTGCAGCCGGAGGCGCTTCGGCAGTTGGAGCTGGTGGAGCTGCAGTTTCTGCTGCAGGAGCCACCTCTTCTGAGGGCACAGGATCAGCATCTCTACCAACTAATAAAGCACGTAAATCCGTGATCAGTTGGGGTTCTGCTGGTTCAGGTTGATTGCCTGCACGAACTGCATCAAACATATCATTTAACGTGTCCAATACACGCATCATGACATCCATCAATTGCGCATCAACAGCCCGTTCACCTTGTCTAAGTTGATTAAAGCAATCTTCTGCCACATGGCAAACTTCGACTAAAGCAGTTAACGCAATAAAGCTTGCGCCACCTTTAATGGTGTGAAAACCACGAAACACAGCATTAAGTAAATCAGAGTCTTCGGGAGTCTGCTCTAATGTAACAAGCTGCTCTCCTAATTGCTCGAGTATCTCTCCTGCTTCTATCAGGAAATCCTGGACAATCTCTTCATCTTCTTCAAATGACATTTGGCTATCCTTAAAAACCTAAACTAGACAATAAATCATCCACATCATCTTGACTGTTAACAATGCTATCTGATTCCAAACCTGGCACCTGAGGGCCTTCCAATTCTGCAGCTGCTTTGGCAGATTTTTCCGCGTCTTTTTCTTTATCTTTTTCAGTATCGCTTCCCGCTGCTGGCAAACTAAGCCCGCTACCTAAGCGAACTAATTCAACTAAACTTTTCTCTACTTCCGAGACAAGCGTAATAACTCGTTTAATTATTTGACCTGTAATATCCTGAAAATCCTGAGCCATGAGTATTTCAGTTAGATTACTTTTTACGGCAGTTAAATCACCATTAGATGAACTGAAAAAGTCCTTCATGGTGGCACTTAACGCTCTAAATTCTGAAACACCCATTTCTTTACTTAAGAATTTTTCCCAAGCTTCATTTAAATCTGCAAGTGTTTTATCTAGCGATTCACAAATGGGTAACGCTGTTTCCACAGCATTTAATGTTGTATGCGCTGCTGCATCCGTTTTTGTAATTACATAAGTTAATCTTTCACGAGCATCTGGCATTTCATCTGACGCCATAGAGGCCATTCGATCATCAGAATTAAACGCATTTATCGCTTCGTGGAAATCTCGGGTCAAGCGACCCAACTCATTAAATAATTGTGATTCACGAAGCGCAGTTAATTCACCTAATACAAGGTCAGCTTGTTTTGCATCGCCTAATTCAAGCTGCTTGACATATTCTCGCGCTCTCTCTAGTGTTTCGTTATCCACTTCGCTATTATTTGCCATGTTTAAGCCACCTTTATGCTTTTTCACTTTCGATACGTTCAAAAATTTTATCGATTTTTTCTTTTAAGGTAACCGCCGTAAATGGTTTTACAATATAACCATTAACCCCCGCTTGTGCTGCTTCAACAATTTGCTCTCGCTTTTGTTCCGCTGTCACCATCAGAACAGGTAAACTTTGTAGAGATGGATCTGCTCTAACAGCTTTTAATAAATCTATACCTGTCATTCCCGGCATATTCCAATCTGTCACTAAGAAATCGAAATTACCACCTTGTAACATTGGCAGTGCAGTAGACCCATCATCGGCATCTGTCGTATTTGTAAATCCTAAATCACGCAAGAGATTTTTAATAATCCGTCTCATTGTTGAAAAATCATCTACAACGAGGATTTTCATATCTTTATTCAAGGTAACCTCCAATGTTCATATAATCTTCTCTTCACTTAGATTCTTACTCAGATTTAATGCAGACACTTCTATTTCTAATCTTTATCCATGGGTTTATAATAACTTCCAGTGAGACATTCTGGCTTGCAATCGAATAACGGCTTGGCTATGAATCTGACATACTCTGGATTCACTTACACCCAAAACTTCTCCGATTTCCCGCAAATTTAATTCTTCGGTATAATACAATGCCATGACCAGTCGCTCTCTTTCTGGCAAACTTGAAATGGCATCCGACAAACTGTTTTTAAAATCTTCTTTCTGCAGCCCATCTAGCGGTGTTCCTTTTTCATCAGTTAAATGATCAGAAAAAGAATCATCACCTGGACCGATATCTTCAAAGCTCATCACTCGATAACCACTGGCTGCCTGCAATAATCGATGGTATTCCTCTAAGGACATTTCCAAAGAAGCAGCAACTTCATGATCCCGTGCATCACGACCAGTTTCATTTTCAATATTTCGCACTGCTTCAGCTACAACTCGCGCTTTTTTATGCACAGATCGAGGTGCCCAATCACTACGACGAATCTCATCCAACATAGCGCCACGAATGCGAATTCCAGCATAGGTTTCAAAACTTGCACCTTGGGTTGCATCATAGTTACGAGCCGCCTCCAAAAGCCCAATCATTCCGGCTTGAATCAAGTCATCTGGCAAAACACTGGGTGGCAATCGACTGATTAAATGATAAGCAATACGTTTTACCAAAGGTGCGTGTTTGGCTACAATTTCGCTGTCTTTCGCCTTGCTGAGTTCTTTCTCTTCCTGGTCATACGCTGCCAACCCATTCATACTGTAGCCTCCACATTTACCTGACTAGCGCGAATTAAACGCTCAACAAAAAATTCCAAATCACCTGAAGCCTTTCCAGGCATCGGCCACTTATCGGCTTTCTGCGCCAGATTCTTAAATGCAATTGCTGACTTACTTCTAGGAAAAGCTTCCACCACGGCTTTTTGCCGTTGAATCGCTTTGCGCATATATTCATCATAGGGTAAAACACCGTAATAACTGAGCGTTACGTCCAAAAATCGATTGGTTACTTTTGCCAGTTTTTCGTACAAATGACGTCCTTCCTGAACACTCCGTGCCATATTCGATAGCACTCGAAAACGCTGAATACCGTGCTCACGATTAAGTAACTTGATCATTGCATAGGCATCCGTGATTGATGCTGGCTCATCACAAACGACAACTAAGACTTCTTGTGCGGCCTTACAAAAACTAACTACACCGGATGAAACACCCGCGGCAGTATCAATGACAAGCACATCCACGTTTTGATTTACTTCACTGAATGCGCGAATCAAACCAATATGCTCAGCTTCACTCAATTGCGCCATCATTTGGGTACCAGAAGCTGCGGGTACAATCTGAATTCCCATGGGACCGGGAACTAATATATCGTTCAAAGATTGCTCACCACTAATGACATGTGACAAATTATATTCAGGCCGAAGACCCAATAGAACATCAAGGTTAGCCATTCCCAAATCGGCATCTAAAACCATTACGTTCTTACCTCTTGCAGCCATGGCAATAGATAGGTTTACAGAGACATTGGTTTTACCGACACCACCTTTACCACTGGTTACAGCAATAACACGTACAGGTTTGGACGGCTTTAATGCGCGCAGTCCTGCTGCCTGGTCATCGTTATTATCAAGAGAGATCATTGGCAGCAATCCCTCCATACGCCAACTCAACGACATTTTCATCAAGTTCAATCTTCGCCCGATTCATCATTTCCACCGACGATTTAATTAACTCAACTGCCGAAGCTTGATGTAAATCTTCAGGAACTCGCTGCCCATCACTGATATAACTTATTGGTAGTTTATGCCGAGCTATGGTTGACAGAGCACCACCCAAACTCAATGTTTCATCTATTTTGGTAATAATACAGCCTTCTAAGAATGCCTTTTTATAGGCATGTACCGTTTCATCTAATACCTGTTGTTGTGATGAAGCAGAAATAACGAGATAACTTTTAATGAGAATTGAACCTTCGCTCAACATAGAAAATTGTTCAGTCAACTTAATATCTCGCTGACTCATGCCGGCAGTATCAATCAACACTAAGTCTTTATCGTAAAGACTTTTTAAAACACTTCTCAACTCTTCTGCATTATTTGCAACTTTTACTGGCGTACCTAAAATTCGACCGTAAGTTCTTAATTGTTCTTGAGCACCAATACGGTAATTATCAGTGGTAACCAATGCGATATTTTCAGTACCATGTGTGAGAGCATAACGAGCAGCTATTTTTGCAATCGTTGTGGTTTTTCCCACACCGGTTGGTCCAACCAAGGCAATAACACCACCATTTTGTATAATATCTTCTTCAATGATCGGCAGTTGCTTTACAAACATGGCAAGACTTTTCCGCCAACAACTTTCAAACGTTTCACTGTCATCAATATTTTCTAACAATTGATAACTTGTATCTGGCGTCAATCCCAGCTCTAGCAAATGTTTCAATACTTTCGTTTTCGTTGGTTTTCGTTTCGATGTTTCTGACCAAGCCAATGAAGATAATTGTGTTTCTAGCAAACCTCTTAAACTGCTCAATTCATCTCGAACACTTTTTAGTTCATCACTATTTTGAGAATTTTTAACTGGTGTGGTTTCTGAAAAATCATCGTCATCACTGACGTCTAGATTTGTCTTAAATTGATCTACCCAGTCGCTGGAAACCTGCTGCGCAACTTCTGGCCTTGAGGGTGATTTTTTTACGTTAGATTTTTTCGGCTCATCAATATTTTCTAGTTCATAAGTTTCTTCAAATGCCTTTTTCCATAGCGCCTCCTGAGGGCCTGCCTCTATAGACTTTGAATCAACTGTTTTGGATAAATGCTCTGCTAAACTTTTATTCCGCGCTGAAGAAGTTAATCTTGTTTCTTGTTTTTCTTTTTTTGTTTTCAAGGGTGTATTAACAATAGCATCGTCATAATCCATAGCAGCTATGATCTCAATACCATCATCAATTTTTCGATTTGAAAGAATAACAGCGTCGGGACCCAGTTCATCACGAACCTTTGCCATCGCCTGCCGAATATCTGGTGCAGTATAACGCTTCAATTTCATAAAACTTGCCTTTATTTCTCAGGATATTTTAAAATAATTCCTTTTTTTGTTTCCCTGCAATTACTGTCCAACCGTTGAAATCACTTTTATTTGCTTGTTATCTGGTATTTCAGAGAACGAAAGTACGTGTAAATTTGGTATCGTACGTTTAGTGAATTGAGACAACATAGGCCTAATTGCCGGCGATACAAGTAAGACTGCAACCTGTCCCGCCATCTCTTGACGTTGGCTCGCGTCCTGTAATGAAGTCAGTAATTTTTCTGCTAATCCAGGTTCTAAACCAGCGCCACCATCGGTTGAAACTTGTACTGACTGCTGCAATATGTGTTCCAGTGAAATGTCCAGCGTAATGACTGGAATCTCCTCTTCCATACCCACTATATTTTGAATAATGGACCGAGATAACGCCATGCGAACTGCCGAGGCAAGCAACACAGGATCCTGGGTCGTTGCAGCATTTTCTGCCAGGTTTTCAGCAATACTTCGAATATCGCGTATTGAAACTTCTTCTTCCAGTAAGGCTTGCAAGACTTTCTGAACCACGCCAAGTGGTAACGCATTGGGTACCAAATCCTCAACTAATTTTGGCGATGTTTTGGCAAGGTTATCCAACAGTTGCTGAACCTCTTCACGTCCCAGCAACTCTTGAGAATTACTTTGCAATATTTGACTAAGGTGAGTGGCAACAACCGTACTCGCATCCACCACGGTATAACCCAACGTCTGAGCATGATCGCGTTGCATAGGATCAATCCAGACTGCGTCTAAACCAAAAGCAGGATCCTTAGCGACCACCCCCTGTAAAGTGCCAAAAACTTGACCCGGATTTATGGCCAAGTCACGATCAGGAAAAATATCCGATTCACCGATAGGAACCCCATGCAAAGTAATACGATAAGAATTAGGGTTTAGCTCCAAATTATCTCGAATATGAACCGCAGGAACCAAAAAGCCCAATTCATGAGTCAATTTCTTCCGCACGCCTTTGATTCTCGTCATCAGCTGACCGCCTTGACTACGATCAACCAAAGGAATTAATCGATACCCCACTTCCAAACCCACTAAATCAACAGGAACAACGTCATCCCAACTTAATTCTTTTGGCGCTTCTGCAGCAGCTGCCTCTGCTTGCTGGGCCTCTGCTTCAGCGGCAGCGGGTGCAATTTCAGCTTGTTTTTTCTTAAGAGCAATTAGATAAGCCGCAGCAGCGGCACTTGCTGAGATAAGCAAAAAAGCAAAATTAGGCATTCCGGGAATCATCCCCATCACCCCAATTACCGATGCAGTGACATATAAAGTGCGTGGATTATCAAATAACTGATCGTAAACCTTACCCCCCATATTGTCGGCTTTAGATTCCCGAGTAACGATGATCGCCGCTGCTGTGGAAAGTAATAAAGATGGGATTTGTGCAACTAAACCATCACCAATAGTTAACAAGGTATAATTCTGAATAGCATCATTAAACAACATATCATGCTGCAACATACCAACAGCTAATCCACCGATGATATTAATAAATAAAATTAGAATACCAGCTACCGCATCTCCTCGAACAAATTTACTTGCACCATCCATAGATCCATAAAAATCGGCTTCTTGAACGACTTCCGCACGTCGTTTTTGCGCATCATCTTGAGTAATTACACCTGCATTTAGATCAGCATCAATTGCCATTTGCTTACCAGGCATCGCATCCAAGGTAAAACGCGCACTCACTTCCGATATACGACCCGCACCTTTTGTAACAACTACAAAGTTAATAATGACAAGAATAGCGAATACCACAAATCCAACGGCATAGTTGCCACCTACTACAAAATCACCAAATGCCTCAATCACTTGACCAGCTGCGTCAGTTCCTTGGTGTCCTTCTAGAAGAACAACACGAGTAGACGCGATGTTTAATGCTAACCGTAACAAGGTTGCCATTAATAACATCGTAGGAAAAACTGAAAAGTCTAACGGCCTTTCCACATAAACACTGGCCAATAAAACAATCAGTGCAAGCGAGATGTTAAACGTAAAAAACACATCAAGAAGAAAAGGTGGAATGGGCAATATCATCATCGCCAACAAAGTCAGCAATAGTAGAGGAACAATTAACTCTGTACGCAGAAGTGTCTTAATTCGACCAGAACTTGGTAAATCAGAAATACTCAGACCAGCCATAACACCCCACTCAAAACAATAAAATCAACAGTAACTGTTCAGATTGCCATTGATTTGTTCGAGTACCAGGAAAAAGTGCGCAGTTCACAAATGTGAATAAGCACTTTTGACGCCGTAATCGAGCAAATCAATGGTGAGCTGTACAGTTACGAAAACGGCTATTCGTCTCGACGTAGGTCATCTGGAATAGGTACGTCATCTTCATAGTTGAGAGGACTTGAAAAATCTGTACCAGGTTTGTCTCTTAGTTGAAAAATAAATGCCAGTATTTTTGCAACAGCCATATACAATCCAGCCGGGATTTCTTCATCAATTTCAGTACTATAGAAAATCGCACGTGCAAGTGCAGGAGATGACAATATCGGTACTTTGTGCTCGCCGGCAACTAATCTAATTTTTTCTGCAACTAAATCAACACCTTTTGCAACAACAACGGGTGCGCCAGCGTCAGTTTGATTATATTTCACTGCTACAGCATAATGCGTTGGATTTGTAATTATGACATCAGCTTCAGGCACTTCAGCCATCATACGTTTCATGGCAAGCTCTCTTTGTACTTGTCTTACACGAGCTCGAGTCTCTGGACTCCCTTCTTGATTTTTATGCTCTTGCTTAACTTCATCTTTACTCATGCGAATTTGTTTTGCACTATCCCACAATTGAAAGGGGGCATCAGCTGCAGCAATAATCAACAAACTCAAACTGAGCAAAAAGAAAAACCAAACCAATTCGGTACCAATTGTGGCTATTGCCGGCTCAATCGCCTGACGCCCTACCGACAACAAAGTATCCGCGTAACCTTGCAGCAGCAATACTGCAATAATCGATATGACAAAAAACTTGGCAAGCGCTTTACTTAATTCAACCAAACCTTTCGCGCCAAAAATTCTTTTTAGGCCTTTCCCAGGGTTGAGCTTACTCGCTTTTGGCTGAATAGCTTTCATGCTGAAATTCCATCCTCCAATAGTCAAAGATGAAGCCATAGCGACGAAAACAAGCAATATAAAAAACGGAGCAAGAAACTTTAATGCGACGATTACACTCTCAAAAAATGCTTCAAGCATATATTTTGGTTCAAAGATTTGAGCCCGCGTTGGTTGAAATCCCTCGCTTAACACCGTTAATAAACCCGTAATTAAATCTCCCCCCATAAATATTAATGCTACCGAGGAAGCTAACATCATAAAAAAGGTATTAAATTCCCGCGAGCGTGGGACTTGACCCTGCTTACGGGAGTCTTCCCGTTTCTTGGGGGTTGCTTCTTCGGTTTTTTCCTGACCTTTTTCGTTCTCTGCCATAGCTTATTTTATTCTCACAAAGTCTTTAATTTGTGAAAATGCATCCAGTGCTGAGTTTTCGAATTGAACCACTACAACGGGTAATGAGACCAAAATGACATAAAAACCAGCGGCAATGGTAATTGAAAACCCTACTGCAAAAATATTCAACTGTGGCGCTGCTCGTCCAATTATACCCAATGACATATTAATTAATAACAATGCCGTTACTGCTGGTAGCGCAACTAAAACCGCCACTGAAAACATCTTGCTTGCCCATGCTGCCATACTCCAGAAATTTTGTTTTTCCATAAATTCTGTACTAATCGGTAAACTATGAAAGCTTTCTGCCAACAAACCAATCATTGCTAAATGCCCATCAAGAATAAAAAACAGTAATGTCACCAACAAAATGAAGAACATACTTAACACTGGTGCTTGAGAACCGTTAACGGGATCTATCATGGTGGCAAAACCCAAACCCATTTGCATAGCAATCACCTGACCACCAATAGTGAAAATTGCAAACACCATGTGAAAAATAAATCCCATAAAAATACCAATCAATACTTGTTGTACTATCAGCAAAACACCAGGAATACTCAGTGCATCTATAACAGGTACGGAAGGAATAACAGGGGCAATTACAATTGTAATTCCAATTGCTAATACTAAGCGCGTACGCATGGGTACAAAGGTTGAACTAAAAACCGGAATAGCTGCTACCATTGAAGCGATGCGAACAAACGGCCAAAAATAACTTCCAACAAGAGAGCTTAATTCAGCGCCTGTAAAATGCATGTTAACCGATCAAATAGGGTATATCAGCAAATAATTTTTGCATATATGAAAGCGTTATATTCAACATATATGGCCCCGCTATTAGAAGTGTCGCAAACGTAATCATTAATTTTGGAATAAAGCTTAATGTCATTTCATTAATTGATGTAGCTGCTTGGAACACTGCAACCAAAAGACCGATGGCTAGTGCTGGTAACAAGATAATTGAGACCAACAAAGTAATGATCCACAAAGTTTCTTGAAAAACGTCTATTACTGTTTCAGGCGTCACTATTACCCCTTACACATAAAAACTTGACGCCAACGTACCCATAATCAGAGACCAACCATCAACAAGCACAAACAACATAATTTTAAATGGTAAAGAAATCATCATCGGGGACAACATCATCATACCCATAGCCATTAATACACTGGCAACCACTAAATCAATGACGAGAAAGGGTATATAAATTAAGAACCCTATTTGAAATGCTGTTTTTAATTCACTTGTAATGAAGGATGGAATTAACATTGAAAAAGGAACATCCGCTGGTTTTTGAATATCGCCTTCACCGGAAATTTTGGCAAACATTTCCAAATCTTTTTCACGAGTTTGGGCCATCATAAACTCTCTCACCGGCAATTGAGCTTTACTAAACGCTTCCTTTATTTCTATTTTTTCATTCATATACGGCTCAACAGAGTCATCATAGATCGTGTTAAAAACTGGCGCCATAATAAAAAATGTTAAAAATAAACTTAAGCCAATTAATACCTGACTAGAAGGTGCTTGCATTAGACCTATTGCCTGGCGCAATATCGATAGTACGATGACAATTCGCGTGAAAGCCGTTAGCATCATTAAACCTGCCGGCAACATGGTGATTGCCGTCATAAGCATTAGGATCTGCAAACTTAATGTATATGTTTCACCACCATCTGGATCAGTAGACATTGTTAGGGCAGGAATGCCTGGATCAGCCGCCTGTACAAATAAAGGAAAAGCTAACAGTGACAACAACACCAAATATTTTGTCGACTTTTTCACTTACACTTCCATTGTTTTAATGCTAAATTTAACTGTGAAGAAAATGGCTTGTTTGTTGTTGACTCTTGGGAGTCAATCTCAATGTTTTTATTTAATACATGCAAGCGCTGAATTCGTCCTGGGGAAACACCCAACAAGATCTGCTCCTCTCCAACTTGCATCAGCACTATACGTTCTTTAGAACCCATAGAAACACCGCCAATAACGCGCAAATCATCGCTAGCAACAGGCGTCAAGTTACCAAATCGTCGATATGCCCATGCACTGCCTAAAATGGCAATAATCACTAACAACAAACCACCAGTGACTTTTAATAGACTCATAGTGATATCAGGTGATTCAACAACTTGAGTTGTCGTCTTCTGTACTAGATCTGCAAGCGCAGATTGACTGAGCAACTGCAATGATATCGGGACCAATACACGAACAATTAAATTCATGTCAATTTCTGAACACGTTCCAGGGCAGTTATAACGTCTGTCAATCGAATACCAAACTTTTCATTGACCACTACCACCTCTCCATGAGCGATTAATGTACCATTAACTAATACATCTAATGGCTCACCGGCTAAACGATCCAATTCAACAACGGAACCTTGATTTAATTTAAGTAAATTCCGAATGCTAATCTGAGTTCTACCAATTTCCATGGATATGGTCACTGGAATATCAAGGATCATATTTAGATCGACGTTTTCACCACCTTCACCGATAGCCGATTCATCCACTAATTCACTCAAACCAGCGGCACCAAACGCATCAGCTAAACCAGCATCTGCATCTACTTCTTCAGAAGATGCCTCTGCAGCAGGTGGTTCCTCACCCTCATTATTGAGATACGCGTCAGGATCTTTGCCCTCGCCTTCAGCTTGCTCGCCTAACGCATCTGCCCATGGATCGTCTTCTTCATTTTCAATATCAGTGTCAGCCATAATTTAACCTTTATTGATCACTCGCATGTTGGGATGCAGTTTTTGGCATTGTGCGAATGATTTTTAATGATTTTTTACCTCTATGTTCACCATATTCACAATGAAATATAGGAACACCCGCGGCAACTAATTTAACTTCTTCGGGCAACTCGATTGGTAAAATATCACCAACTTCTAATTCTTTAACCTCTTTCAAACTAAGTTCAGTCGTCGTTAAAGTTGTACCAACCTCAAGTGTTGCATCGAGAATTTCTTCACGTAATGCTTGCGACCAACGGTCATCCATTTCTACACTGTCACTTAATACACCGGCATCAAGTAATTCTCGAATTGGCTCTAGCATGAGGTAAGGAAATACCACATGCATTTCACCACCACCACCATCGAGTTCAATACTGAAGGTACTCACTACAACAACTTCACTTGGACTAACAATATTTGCAAATTGCGGATTTACTTCAGAATTTAAAAATTCATATTCAACCTCTAGAACAGGTCCCCAGGCCTCTTCCATGTCTTCAAAAACTTTTGCCAAAATACTCTCTACAATACGCAATTCAGTCGGTGTAAATTCTCGGCCTTCAATTTTTGTATGGAAACGTCCTGAACCACCAAAATAATTGTCAACCAAGATATAAACTAATTTAGGGTCAAAAACGAATAAACCAGTTCCACGCAGTGGTGCCATTCGAATCATATTTAAACTGGTGGGAAGATACAGCCCATGTACATACTCTACAAACTTCATCATTTGCACGCCTTCCACAGAAATTTCTGCTGAACGACGTAACTTGTTGAACAAACTTATACGAAAAAACCGAGCGAAACGTTCATTAATCATTTCAAGGGTGGGCATTCGCCCACGAACAATTCGGTCTTGACTCGCGAAATCATAATTCGTTAAATCATTATCATACTCATCACTTTCAGTCTCAACATCACCACTCGAAACACCATGCAATAATGCATCAATTTCATCTTGTGATAATATATCTGGTCCGCTCATAATTCTAAATCCGCAGTTAAACTAAGTATGGAGTATGTTTTTTAGATAATTAAAATACGACACCATCATTGAGTCACAAAACTCGTGAAGTACAAACCTTCAATATTCACATCAACCCGACCAGTTTCCTTGACCAATATATTCTTTAACTCTTCTAATGATTGTTGACGAATTTGTTCTTTACCGTCAGCACTATGCAATAATTCAGAATCTTGATTACTTAAGACCAATAAAATATTGTTTCGAATGAGTGGCATGTGCGTTTCCATAGCAGTAACAATTTCTTGATCACGCGTCATAACTTGCATGGAAACCTGTAAAAATCGTGTACGACCACGGTCCTTAAAATTAACCACAAAAGCTGGCTCTAACGGGAAATAAATCGGCGGATCCTTTGATACATCGTGTGCTGGTTGCGCATGATCAGCGCCTCCACCACCACCCATTCCCATACTCTTCATTAGGAAAAACACGCCCCCCATACTCACTGCAACCAATAAAATGGCGCCTATGATCATCACAATGACCAATTTCATTGGAGAACTTTTCTTTTCTGCGGGCGGTGCAGCGTCTTCGGCCATGATTCCTTCCTCAACTATTTACAAATATCGAAGGAGCAAGACACATGCCAGAGAAAACTATGCAAAAGGACTATTAATTCAACTTGTTACGCTCGCTAATTTTCATTGAGACAAATTATTGACGGAAAATATCAAAAACAAAAGACCAAGCAAATTTAGATCTATTGCATAACAAAAATACAAAGGCCATAAAGAATTTACTGTCGCTTTTTGCAGACAATACAATCATAAAAACTTAAAAAAAATAACAAGCATAAATATAAGTCACTGTTATTAAAAGTATAATTTAAATTGGCATGATTATTTCTTTATGGTTAGACAAAACTAAAAAATCTCATACAAATCATATGAAGATTTTGGGGATGCCATACCATGAAAAAACTAACAATTGCCTCAATATTTGCCATCACAAATTTAAATTTACCCGCTCATGCTGAATTTCTCCCTGTTTCTTCCCTATTTTCTGAAATGGACGTTAATAAAGACGGCGTCATTAATCGACAAGAAATTAATAAAAACTCTATGTTAGCCATAGAGTTTGATAAAATAGATAAAAATCAGGATGATGGTCTAGATTTCAGTGAATTTGAGTACTTTGTGGTATCTGTTAATATCTAACCCCATCTAGATATAACAAGGCACCTGCCCTAAAACCTATAATTCCAATTGCGTGCCAATTCGTATAAAATACACACTAATTTTTTTAAAATGGTGCGACTTATGTTGCTAGACGTAATTGTTAGTATTAGCGCTTTCAGTGCAGTGGGCATTGGAATCTTGCTTTACTTAATAAAACTCAAAACCAAAGGCCATGAGAGTTATGATCGAGTGGATAGCCAAGGTGGTAGCAAACTTGTCTCTAAGTCCATTATGGAGATGGGCTATTGGTGGTTTCAGGCACCCGGTGAGTTTTTAGTAAAACGCAATGTTACACCTGACCAAGTCTCCTGGAGTTCCTTATTTGTTGGTTTTCTAGCTGGTGCCTTTATCGCCTTTGGCTTTTTCGGCATTGGCTCTATATTGCTATTCCTTTCCGCTATCCTAGATACGCTTGACGGATATGTTGCTCGTCGTCTAAATAGCTTTAGCCCAAAGGGTGAAATTCTCGATTCAAGCTTAGATCGCTATGTAGATTTCTTCTTTTTTGCTGGCCTATTAATTTACTATAAAGACTCGATAGCACTTATGCTTATCACCCTTTTTGCCATGCTGGGATCTTTTATGATTAGTTATTCCAGCGCTAAAGCACAAGCCATGGGCATAACACCACCGCGGGGCAGCATGAAACGTTCGGATCGATTGGTGTATCTCATCTTAGGCGGAAGCTTAGCATCCTTGAGTGTGGCATTTTTAGAAGCCTCCAATCTCGCAACACCTGTAGGAGTCCCAATGGTCTTTGTGTTGGTGATGATTGCCATTTTATCTAACATATCAGCTATCCAACGACTAAAAGCATTGGCTGTAAGTGCGGAAGATAAAGCGATAGAAGAAAAAATTGAGGACAAACTGGAACCCGAAAAAAGCTTGTGAAAAAGCTGTTTTCTCACAGTTTTACGAAGTCACAAATTGCCGCCTCTATTGCGACAGCCTTTGATTTTGTTTGCCTAGTTCTACTAGTTGAGCTATTTGCTATTTGGTATGTGGCCGCCACAGCGGTTGCAGCTTCAATTGGCGCTATTATTAATTTCTTGCTTGGACGACACTGGAGTTTTCCTGCCACTGATGATGTTTTACATCAACAAGCGATACGCTATTTCTGGGTAGCACTTGGCAGTTTATTGTTAAATATTTTTGGCGTTTTTGCACTAACTGAACTTCTCAACTTTCAATATTTAATATCAAAATCGCTTACTGCAATTCTCGTAGGTTTTTCATTTAACTACCCACTACATCGCTATTATGTCTTTAAACTAAAAACGGCGACTTAAAAAGTCGCCGTTTTTAGTTTAAAGCTTAATTGAACTTTTTATTTAATTCCCGAAATATAAGACTCTACTTGCAGATGAGCTTCATCATCCGGAATTTGTTTCGGCGGATGCTTACAGAAATAACTTGATGGTGGATGAATTATTCCCTTTAGCCCGCGTTCCAAGGCAATTTTTGCACATCGAATTGTATCAATTGCGACACCTGCTGAATTCGGTGAATCTTCCACAGATAGTCTCATTTCAAGATTCATGGGAACGTCTCCGAATAATTTACCTTCCATCCGAATGAAACAAACTTTGTTATCTTGCTGCCACGATACGTAATCACTTGGGCCAACATGTATATCATCATCTTCAAGGCGAGCTTCAGTAACTGATTGGACTGCTTCAGTCTTAGAGGTCTTTTTAGAAGCCAAGCGATCCTGATTTTTCATATTAAGAAAATCAGTATTCCCACCCGTGTTCAATTGATAGGTGCGCTCGAGTTTAACACCACGTTTCTTAAATAAATCAGTGAGTGTTCTATGGGTAATTGTTGCACCTAATTGCGCTTTAATATCATCCCCAATAATTGGCAGACCCGCATCTTCGAAACGTTTTGCCCAAACTGGATTACTTGCAATAAATACAGGAATATTATTCACAAAAGCGACGCCCGCTTTTAAACAACATTCAGCATAAAATTGTGTGGCTTCTTCTGAACCCACAGGCAAATAATTCATCATGACTTCTGTACCAGAAGATTTTAATAATTCCACAACATCTTCTAGCGACGGCTCAGGTTGATCAGAAGGAAGAAATGTATTCTTGTCCTTATAATTTGCCATATGATCAGAATAACCATCAAGCATTTTACCCATTTGTACCGTCACGCCTGACTGTGGAATATCCGGACAAAATACGGTAGTACAATTGGGGTCTTCAAAAATAGCTTGATTTACATCTTTGCCCACTTTACGTTTGTCGATATCAAATGCTGCAACGACCTCAATATCGGATGGTTTGTAGCCACCAATCTCGAAATGCATTAAACCAATTGAATCTTCTGCTGTTTTGTTTTTGTAGTAATGTATCCCTTGAATGAGAGATGACGTGCAATTTCCAACACCTACAATCGCTATTTTAATTTTAGACACGTAAAAACTTTCCTTCTTACCATGAGCCTGAACATAAACGCCGTATCATAACAGCGTTTGATGATTATGAGAATTAGTATGACAACAAAATATGCAAAACCGTCACATATAAATTGTTAGGACTTTTCCAATAAAAGCTTAAAAGAATTTAAACAAAACAAGCCCTTTCAAACTAATTCAAATTGACAACAATTTGATTTCAGTTAAGATTAAACTAACTGTTTAGTTAATTTTACAAGTAAATGTCAAAAAAAGCAAAAAATAAAGATAAACAAATTCTCAATGCGGCCGCAAAACACTTTGCAATCAATGGCTTCGGTGGCGCACGAGTAGATGAAATTGCTGCAGAAGCTGGCGTAAATAAAGCAACTCTGTATTATCGAATTGGTGATAAGGCCGCCATATACGACCGTATATTTATCGATATGCTCGATAATGTATTAGCAGACATCTCTGAAAAAATTGCGCTAGCTAAAACAGCAGAGGAAAAATTCAAAGCCTACGCTTATTCCATTGCAAATGTCTGTAGCAGTAACTCTTATATCTCCCCATTCATATTACGTGAAGTAGCTTCGGGTGGATCTCATATGTCTGAAAACGCAATAGCAAAAATGAAACAAGTCCGCTTAACCCTTGCAGAGATATTGACACTTGGCGTTGAACTAGGTGAATTTAAACCCGTTAATCCATTTCTGATTCACATCATGATGATAGGCACGCTTAATTTTTTCTCAGCCTCCTACACCAATCGCGAAGAAATACCACAACAAACAAAACAAACGCAGGCAACTGATGAAATGTCTATATTGGACGTCGCAGACACCATCTCTGATTTAGTACTGAGTTCGATTAAGATTAAGGGGCCTCTTAACAATGCATAAATTACCAAGACCAACTTCACTAATTTTAATCCAGCTATCCTCGATTGCATGCAAAATTACCGGCCTAACCAAACAGTTCACGCTAGTATTAAATTGTCTATGTCCTACACCTCACTCAACAAAACAAAAGGAAGACCAAAATATTCAGAGAATAATGCACTTACCAATCCATACACATTAATTTGATTCAAATATCGATTCTAAAATTCTTAACTTTGTTGACGGGTTTGAGAAGGAAGAGTGATAATGATATGTGGAAGCCTCAATCGTAGGCTAAGCAGGTATTATTGTTAGAATGCCCAATAAAATAAAGCGGCTATAGACTAACTTGTGATTCAATGGATTCTTCTAAGTCAAAATTTCCAACCCATATTAAGAGCTAATACATCACCTCTGCCTTTTGATACCCACATGTCATCTGCAAAGAAGTCATCAAACAATGACTTTTCACCTTTTTGTCGATAATGCCGACTCAAATTAAAGCCCAGGGATGCTGTTAGTGGCATGGTTGCCAAATAAAATCCACTGCGACTCAGTTGTCTTGATCCTCGATATGCGATTGTACCCACAAGCACAGGTAATACCGCACCTATATAAGTAGCAGCGAGAGAACCCTGCTGTTCATCATTATTTCCAAACATATAAACACCCGCACTTGCACCAAGCGTTGCACCAAGCGTACTCATATTCGCTGCGACACTTACCCAACATTGCTCACAACTACTCAATGCGTCATATGCCGAACCTATTAAAAATCCGCTAAATATACCTATGACAGAACCGCCAAAAGCGCCAGCATAACCGGCGCCTATTTCAGTTCCCACTTGTGACCATTTTAATGGCGGTTTTGGTGATTGAAAATTGATGTGCTTCCATTTCTGCCAGGATTTATTTGCGTCACTAAAAACTTGATCTGTTCCTTCAAAGAATTCAGATGAACCGGCAAATAAATCATCTCTAAGTTTTTCTATCGCATTTGGTTTTTTATCGGGTACTTTTTCAATGTCAACAGGCAAATCATAAGGATCTATTATTGTTTTACCATCAACATCGTTAGGATCTATTGATTTACCAACATCATAGGGATCTACTGTATTCCCAACATCGTTGGGATCAATATAGACATCACTACCCACATCGTTAGGGTCGACATAAGCATCCCTATTCTCCCCTATTGGTTTAGCAGTAATCGGATCTTTTTGTTTGTCTGCAAAACAAATATTGGTAAATAGAAGAATAAAAACACAAAAATATTTCATATGACTCTCATATGTAATATTTGTGCCAATTCAAGGACGTTTCGCAAATTCCTCTTGCGCAAAACTTAAAACATCTAATGCTTGCTGTAAATTTGTACCGGGCAGACCGATTAGAGAAGGCATTTCCGTTCCTGATGAAGCAAAACGAACTTTATGCAGGAATTTCCAAGGATTGGCGTTCCCTAAGGCAAATATATCAAGATCAGGATTGGCACCCACCGGAATGCTTTCACCGCTGACTCCATGACAACTTGTACAGTTTATATCTTTAATCAAGTTCCCAGTATATAGTGCTTTACCGTTAATCGCGTCGCCACTGATTACTTTACCATCAATATTGCCAATATACTCTGACGCATCGATAGTACCTTGAGTAATAAATAAAGCAAGTTCCTTTAATTCTCGATCACCGAGCACCGTGGGCAAACCAGAAGCCACACTCCCATAATTATGAAAATCACCAAAGCCATTACTTATTTTATCGATAATATAATTTTCTAAATCAACTTGATTTGAAAAGTCTGCTTGGCGTAATAATAATTTAAATAATAAATTATCTGCATCGGAATCATTGCTCAATAAATCTATCCCCTTATAGTTCCAATTGTGACAACTTACGCAACGCCAACTATCAGATAAAGATTGCACGTCCGGAATCCCGGTTTTACGCATATCCCACAAAGGATTCACAATTACTGGGTCTTCTACGGTATTGTCCGCGGTTTTCATTTCTTTAAACCAATTATCAAACAAACGGCCACCGCGATCCAATCCCACACCAGCATTCGTACTTGAGCTTGCAATTTCAATTGCATAAGCATGTACATCAGCAGCTTGAACCGCTGACAGCCCTTGAAAGCGCTCAAAACTGGGCAACATAATACTACCTGGAGATCCAAATCGAGCCTTATGTATAAATCGAGTGGGAAAATTCTGCGCTGCGGTTTCTAAATCAATATTGGAAATCGAGGTTCCAGCTTCACCATGACAGTTAATACAATTTCCAGGTGTGGTACTAATATAATGAGTTTTTCCTATAGTAGCATCTGCATTTGTCAGTAATAAATCAATGTCGCTTCGTGCACCCATATTTTCATTACTTGCTACGAATGATGTTAGGTCATAAATATCCTGCCGTTTTAGTTTTTCGGCAAAAGAATGATCGTTACTATTAAGATACGTACCATTTTCAATAAAAGCTTGCAGGTCACGAGTTGAATCCAATACACCTTTGAGACCTTGCTGCCCTTTGTAATCCCAACCGTGACAACTCACACAACGCCAAGTTTCTTCTACTCTTATTGCTGTCGCATTTGTCGGCCATAATTCATGAGCGACTGTTGGTTTGGCTAAACCATTTTCAAACCACCAATTATCATATAATCGCCCACCACGTTTTATATTGGGGGCTAAAGCAGTTTGCACATAACCCAAAATATCAATAGCTGCTTCAGGACTAGTTGATTCAAACTGTATAATGCCTTGCATATTCGATCCGGGTTGGCCATAACGAACTTTATGTAAAAATTCCCAAGGATTATTCTTAGCAATACTGTCTAACGTTTGTAAGTCAGCCCGATCAGGGTCAGCATCGCTAAAGTACCATTGAAAATCCTCAACAATATGACAAGTAATGCAACCCCCAAAAGCTATTGAGTCATGATATAAGCTTTCTCCTAAACTAACAGAAAATTTTATTGGCTCTTGTTTTATGTTATCCACTAGATCAACGGGTGCTTGTTGTAAGTCTGCCTCTTTTCTTACCTCTAGTACTAAACGTGTTAATGCGTAGATGTCTTCGTCAGATAAAAATCGAGTATAAGCATGTTGATCACCGGTCCGAAGAAATTCATAAATTTCTTGAGCCGTATTTTTCGTAGTAGTCGGACCAATAATGCCAGAAATGCCAGTAAAATGTTTTCCGCGACCATATGCACCATTACTACCCAAATAATCCCAACCATGGCATTCCTTACAGCGCCAAGTATCCTCACCGTTTATGGTCGTATCATTACTTGGCCAGAGAGGATGATTGCCTGTAGGTCGTGGATTTTTCTCAACACTTATCGCTTTCCACCAACGATCATACAACAAGCCTCCTTTTGCCCATTGATCAAAAAGTGCTGATCCAGTTTTCTCAAAATTAGTTTGCTGAAAATTATTGCTAGTTGCAATCAAACTTTCTTGCCAGAGGTACGCTAATACATGTCGAGCACTCTCTAGACTTTGCCCCCCAGGCATGCGGCCTACACCAAAACGAACATAATGAATAAATCGCGCAGGCTGCTCTAAAGCAGATTCCAACAAACGATTTTTTTCAGATTCTAAACCTGGGAGATCTTTGTGACAGCTACTATCTTCACAAGCGTTACCTAAAGCATTTTTCTGAGTATAAACTGTTTCTCCGATACTGACATTTCCTTGCCAAATATCTAATTCTTTAGGCACTTCACTTAAAATAAATCGAGTTAAATCGAGAGTGTCTTGCACACTCAGCTGTTTGAAACTATGCTCGCGATAATTTGATGTAAGACCGCTTCTAATGAAAGCATATATTTCTTCCTTAGTTTTACTAACGGCAGCATCAATTAAACCAGGGAAACCAGTAAAATTTTCGCTTCCAAAACCATATGTACCATCCTCACCTTTGTAGTCCCAACCATGACATTCAGCACATCGCCAGGTACTGGTACTTTTAGAGGGATTTATAATACTTCCTTGCGCATCTTTTGCGGAATCTTGCCATACAGGATTTTCTGTTAAAGGCGGACTACCTGCTAGCCACCATTGCGAATAAAGTTCTGCGCCACGCTGAATATCTGAAATCTCAAAATTTGCAGCCGGTATTTCGACTAAAAATGACGCCTCCTGGCTAAGTTCACTGGTTTTATCCCCTAGAATTGCACGTACGACCACATAATATGTTCTCCCAAAAGCTAAGTTATCTATACTAAAACGAGGCTTATTTAGAACACGAGATATGCCATATTTTTCTTTAGTACGAATATTATCAACCGTTATTCCAGGGTCTGTAGCGTAATACACTAGATAATTGTAACGAGTATTTGCTGACTCCCATTGAAGTGAAGCAGTAACACCTTCGACTGAAATTTCTAAATTGGTGGGTGGTATAACAGAAAGATCGACATCTCCAGAACCACCACTAAAATCTACCATTAGAACCTCGCTTGGTAAACCTTCATCTCCTTCAAAGTTTACACCTACAACTTTGACATAATAAATGTTTCCTCTCACTAAACCGTGGAGAATAAAATCGTTTTCACCAGGTATGACTATTCCAGACTTAGCTTCGGAAAGACTAAATTCCGGACCACCAATACTCCAATAGATTTTATACTGAGCCGCATCTTTCGCTAAATCCCATTCAATAGTTACAGATTTATCACCAAATCCATGGATTTCTAAATTTGTCGGTATTCCAGGCATGAGAAAACCGGGCGCTACCCATTTTTTCTCAGTTGGATCACTTTCCCCTTCAAAAGCTAATGCTGTTATAACATAGAAATAGGTAGTATCATTTACCAAACCTTTGTGAATAAAAGAATTGCTTAGCGATTCTAAAGGTTCATTGCTAGATAAAAATGGATTTTCGTTTTCATCTGTCGTCCAATAAATTTTATAATTTTTTGCGTCAGAAACTTTATTCCAATTTATGATTATTTGACTATTACCAGGCTTTAACTGAACATTTTGAGGTTGTGGTAATTTGGCGAAGTTATCAGGTGTCGCCGATTCAACATCTGAACCAGGGCCGATCTTACCATCACGAGACGCACGAATCAGATAATAATAAGTCGTACCATTCTCAAGTCCACTATGTATATAAGGGGATGTTGCATTGTCGAATCGTTGAGACCCCTCAGTACTAACTTCGGGTACCGTGGACCAATAGATTGTATAAGTTAAACCCTCAATTTCTATCCAACTTAATTGATTAGATTGATTTTGTTGGCGAACAATAAACTGTTCAGGTGCCACCATTTTATTTGCATCTGTTACCGAACCACTAGGCCGACCTTCACCACAAGCGTTTAATAATAAAAATAAAACGGAAATGAATAGTAAGCAATACAAGTGCTTACACATGACATTCCTCCCCACTGAACATTTTGCAAAACTAGACTAGCTTTGTAGTTTTTATTTATCTAGACTCGATTCGGAATTAATTAATAATAATTTATCTTTACGGGACAAAGCTTTAATTTGTGCTTCTTTCATACTTGCAGAACTACGACTATGCCCAGATTCTTGATAAATAACTTTCACTGGATCACGCCCCCTAAAGTATTTTGCACCTTGTTGGCTGAGATGTTGCTGAAAACGACGTTCTATGTCAGTAGTGATACCTGTGTACAAACTTTCATCAGAGCACAAAATGATATAAACATACCAGTTATTCAAGAACTTATGCTGTTTTTTGTTGTGAATTTGCTCTAGGTAAATGAGCAATTACTTCGTGAATTGTATTCACCAATTTAGTTTTATGGTGCACTCGCTCATGCTCATCACTCTTAAGATCAGCAAGAATAACGTTTAAATCACCTGGGCCATAAAGTGCTCGCGAATGAGGCCAAATTATTGCATCGACAATACTCGTCCCCACAACTGTTTCCATCCATTGCATTTTTTTATACAAAGGCATTTTCCCCGTAGGCCCGTCTTCAGGTACCATATTAGCCACCAAGATTTTAGTCGCTGTAGATTTGATGATAGCCTGCTTAACATCTGGCATTAATAAAGGTGGCATGACACTCGTTAGAAAACTACCAGGCCCCATGATCACCAAGTCAGCTTGATTAATCGCATTAATTACTTCATCAGGCGCAGAAACTTGCGGTGTAATATCTATATTAGTAGGCAAAAAATCTTCGGCGTCAATTTCAACTTCACCTATAATTTTACAACCCTTGCTATTACAAGCACTTAAATGAGCAGGTGTTTCTGACATGGGTAAAATATTCGCTCTCACACCAAGAAATTCACGAAAAAGATTAAGCGTATCTGTAGGACGAACACACATATTATCAAGAGCCAATAGCATGAAATTTCCTAAACTGTGCCCACTTAAACTGCCAGCATCATCAAAACGGTAATTAAACAAAGTGCTTTTTATATCTGTGCCAGCACTTAATTGAGACAGACAATTTCGTAAATCTCCCCATGCAATGCAACCCGTCTCGCTACGCAACCGTCCCGTAGATCCACCATTATCGGTTGTAGTCACAATTCCGGTTAAATCTTGATCTAAAAAAGACAAAGATGATAATAATCGACCTAGACCGTGCCCCCCACCAATAGCGACAACCTTTCCAAGGTTTGATACCTCATTGTTTTTATTCAATTCTTTATTTCCTGTGCCTGAATGAATATTACCGTAATACATAGTGTAACGATGTAATTCAACGAACCTTTAATCCATTTTATAGCGGTTTTTTTCATCACAACCAAATGATATTGTTAATATTTTACTATTTAGCCGAGCCTTATACCATGCTCGAGAAGTAATGTATGAAGGAAATCACACTTTGAGAAAAACGAAAGATATAAAAATATAAAAAAGCCACTACGATGTTTAGAGGTGTCTCCACGAACAAACTTTCATACAATGTTTTGAATTAGGACCACGTTTGTATGTTAATACGATAAGCCTTGAGAATACAGCTGAACAATTAAGAAATATCTATAATTAATAAGGGAGTTAATGTATCAAGAACTTCAGTGAAAGAATTTTTAGTAGAACGTATATTTCAATAAAACATGAAAACTATAATCCTGAGTTTGATCGGTATTGGTATCTACATCAGCTAACGTTTTACCCCAAAATAATTCAGAATATAGCGCTTTAGTCGCTTTCCATTGCAATCCTGCACCTGCACTGTATATTTGTTCACTACTCGATCCAAACTCCCCCTGATCTGAATCCCAGGACCGGCCATAATCCACAAAAGGAACAAAAAATAGCTTTGATCGTAATATTGAATAACGTAATTGGTTTGAAACTACCAACCCGTTATCTCTGACAAGCAAGTTTTCTCGATATCCGCGCACACTTCGACTACCACCAATCGCATATTTTTCCGCAGGTAATAAATTATCACCGGTTAACTGCCCATTAACACGGACATGCCACTCTAGTTTTGAAACGACTTTAAAAGCCACGGATAATTGACCAACACCAACGGTAAATATTCTATCTTCATCACCCCCACCGAAAAAATTAATATTCGTGCCACGACGAATTCCTGCGTACATAGCTGTAACAAATCGTCGCTCCTGATACAAAGCATTAATATGGAAGACCATGGGACTGGAATTACTCTCACCATCAACAAATCCTTCTGATAGTGTTGCCGGTTCACCAAACATTGACAACGTCATATGCTTAATATCCAATCCAATACCACCAGAAACTTCTGCATGAGAAGTTTTATACAACGGTGCATTAACAGAAAAACCAAACGTTGTAGATTCACTATTTATTTCAGCTGCAGAAAACTCTTCATCAATAATGGAGAATTTTCCATAATTGACATAGGCGTTAAACATATAATCATTTAATGTTAATGGTAAGGTATAATCAACATTACCACTTGTAAGCCCTTCTGATTTACTCAAGTCCATTCTTACAGTATCACGCAAACCCGTTAAATCACGATGACCAAAACTCATACCCATACGATATTGACCAATACTTGGTGACTGATGGTTACTCACTTCAGCACTAAAAAAATAAGGCTTTTCCTCTAAAATGTTTAATACCAGTATACTCTGACCAAGCTTGTCACCAGGAGAAATATTTGCCTTAACTTCAGAAATTAATGGATGTTTCTGCAAAGTCTCTAATGCCAACTGAAGTTTCTCAGAATTGAGTGGTACCGTTACGCCTTTGGCAACTGCATGCTTAATGTATGCATTTGATATTCTTTTATTTCCTTTAGTTTTAACACGAGTAAGGCGTCCATGTATCGCTCGAAATTTAAGTATTCCATTTTCAATTTTCTGATTAGGAACAATAACACCAGAATTTATATAGCCTTTAGCGTAATAATATTTTGAAAGCCGTTTTTGAATCTCCTTAACATCCTCAACGCTGATTTCCTTACCTTCATACTTGGCAAAAAATTTATCCATAGACTCTTTTGGAATAATATGAGGTTGCTCTAAGACAACTTTATTAATTTGTAAATTGCCTGTACTAAATTGCTGTTTAACAAATGCCCCAATTGCTGCGGATGATAAAACCTGGGCATGTAGATTATTTACAGACAATATCCCTGTAAAACTTAATAATAAAAATACTGAAGTTTTCAAAATAGAGAATCGAGATAATATTAATGCCATTTACAAACACTCAGCCGCTTCAGCACCACCAATCGGGCCACGACGATTCTTTTTGGTTTTTACGCCGTAGGCGGTTTCGTCTTCATCCTGATTAACAATAAAACTCATTTTTCCTTGATTATAAAAGTCAGCTAACTCGCAAGGTTGTTCCATTAAGGCCGTATCTTCAAAAAAACTGGTTTTTAGGTTAGTTACGCTACTCACAAAATCTGTATCACTTGAATTGATTTCCAAATCACCACCTTTAATTTGAATCCTACCTTCTTGATCTCCATTTATTTTAAATGAAGT
>Ga0316207_10000767_pt1 | contig 45811 bp, 87 predicted proteins | sample 6weekpyrite_MG_FD_204943 | JGI IMG/M metagenome (GOLD analysis project Ga0316207, IMG submission 204943) | Microbial mat bacterial communities from mineral coupon in-situ incubated in ocean water Damariscotta River, Maine, United States -... | ecosystem: Environmental > Aquatic > Marine >... | reverse complement strand
AATTTCTGTTATTGTTGGCGTATGTATTGAGGTTTCTTGTATGTTTTTTATTTCAGAGTATTCAGAAGAAGAAATCAACAAATTTTTAGGAGTTAAAAAATGATTAACCCACCAAAAAGAATGATTAAACTGTGGACTGAAAGGCTTAATGGTTTTGAGCACGAAGTAAAAAACTACATAAGTGATATGGATTTCGCTTGGGAGGATTTCCCTAAAACTTGTTCCTTTAACTTAGGAAGAAAGTACCGCATCAAAAAGAAAACAAGAACAATCAACGGTATTGAAGTTGCTGATTGCTTGAGGGTTAAGCCTGAAATTGGGATAAAATACTTTGTGCCAGACATGCAATCAGGATATGTAGTGAAAATTAGGTGGGAAAATGCCGCATTAGATAATTGTATATTTGAAGCGGGGTTTTGTTTTGAAACAAAGAAATATGCAGAAGAAAACTACAAAGCCATATTTGAACCATTGAGGATAGATAAATGACTGATTATGAATTGAATATGATGGTCGCAAGACAATTATACCCAGACGCAAAATTTATAGAACGACATGGATTGAAAGGGTCAAAATTAAGGTTAGTGACAAAAGTTAATATAGAGATTTGTCCTGATTATTGCAATAACTGGAATGATTTGATGCCCTTGGTTATTGCGAATGACATAAGTTATTTTGAAGGTTCTGCTTGTTATGGCTTTGATGATGGGTTCGAGTCTGGGTATCCACACCCAGACACTTATCAACGCCCAAGTTGGGATATAGAAATAACCAATGATAATGATCAACGAGCACTAGCTGAATGCTTATTAAAAGTATTGCAAAATAAGGAAGGTAAATGACAATATCAACCTATAAGCCAGAAACACCTCCAAAATGCCCTATATGCGATTATTACATGCTAACAGGTGAATGTGTTAGAACGTATGACGAAAAGCTAACAGTGTGTAGTTTGGGTTGTTGTATGCAATATAACGTAGATAATGAGTATGAAAAGAATTCGCTAGCAAACTCTGAAACAACTAGCGAACCATTAGCGGCGCACTCTTAACTCCTTGGGGGTGTGTCGTATTTTTTAAAGAATATAGGATTCAATAAAATGAACTACAAAGACGAAAGCTTTGATACTCTTGTTAAAGAGTGCGAGAGAAAGGATAGGGAACTAAACCTGCTTTTGCTAAAAAGCGTTAAAGATGCTGCTCACGCTTGCGATTTATTTATACAATGTATAGACGAGGAAATAAGCAACGATGAATTATGGCGAAGGTGCGTTATTGAGACTAATAAAATTCACGGTAACGGTTAATATTTAATAAAAAAACACAAAAAGAGGGATAAATTATGAAACGCAAGGGTAACGCCCTTAAGATTTAAAATGAGATGCCTGTATCCAGTGGTGCGGATTAAGTTATTAGCTTAACACAGGCAACCGTTTAATAGATATTATAGGTGGTGTGGTTAGTATACTCCATTTAGGTTAGGGCTTGGTGGTGAAGCAGCTAACAAGGAAATCACCTATTAGCCACACCAACCTATAATATTTAACCATTTTCCTAACATCGGGAATATGGTCAACAAAGGAGAATAAAGTGAATATAGAAATAAAAGAATACGATTCATATTCTGCGAGCGAATTAGTTAAATGCTTTGAAAATAAACTCATCGGCATGGAAGTTGTGACACTGCCAATGGGGTACTGGGCAGGCGGGAGATGCAGGGTTGTTGGGCTTACTCCTGACGAAGAAGCGAAAGAAATCAAAATGCAGGTTAAGCGGCTGTCTGATAGCGAAGAGATTGGAGTGTTTGAAGATGAAATGGTGTTAGTGGAGGTTAAACCATGAGCATAGAAGAACATAAAAAACCAATAAATAAACAACAATTAAGAGAATTGTTTAATTACAGAGATGGCAGTCTTTATTGGATTTTATCACCTCGTTCAGGAATTCCAGATGGATCTATAGCCGGATGCCTAGGAGGTTCTGGGTATATCTCTATAACTGTTAATAGAAAAGCCTATAAAGCCCACCGTTTAATATTTTTATATCATTATGGTTATTTGCCACAATATATAGATCATATAAATAGAATTAAAACAGATAACAGGGTTGAAAACTTAAGATGCGCCACTAAGTCCCAAAATGGTATAAACGCAAAACTTAGAAAAGACAACACTTCAGGAATAAAAGGAGTTAGTAAGTTTGGTAAAAAATGGATAGCATTTATAAAAAACAACAAAAAGCGGATACATTTAGGTACGTTTGAAGACATCAGAGACGCTGAAACCGCAGTATGCAAAAAAAGATTTGAGATATACGGTGAGTTCGCAAAAGAAACCACATAGGTCATACCTGGCACTATGGAAGCGTTAAACAATTTAAGTATAATCAAAGAGGAAGGTTGAGATGATAGTAACACTAACAGATGATGAAGTTAGAAAAGCGCTTTATGATTTTTGTGTCGATAAAGCTCAAGGCCATCTGGGAGAGGCTGAGCTTGAGGACGTTTATTTTTCTGTGGATAATATCGACGGCAGAGTTGAAGATATAGAAAGCGTTAAATTTCATGTCGCTTTTTACACATAAAGAGGAATGTTGAGATGAGTAAATTAACCGATTGCGAAATAGAGCTAATGAAAAAAAATATTAAGCTCGTAAAGCAGGTGGATAAGTATAAGGACGTTGCGGCATCATATCTAGCTATTTGGTTTATATACGGGATGATTGCAGGTTCAAGCATCACTTGGGTAATAGTTAATACCGTATTTCAGTAATCTTAAATAAAATTTTGAAAATAGGATAGGAGTAAGATGAAAACAACAGTCCAAAAATATAAAGAACTTCTAAAAATAAAAAAAGAGATAAAAATCTTAAAATCAATTGAAAACCAATTAAGAAAAAACTTGAAAACAGGAGGAAATACATTATAATGTAATTGCTGATCGTACAGCGCATAGTAAAACCCTGACATATTGAGAGCCTTTTAACAAGCAAATTATCAGAGCCTTAGTTTTAACCATGTCAGGGTAACTAAACGCTATTACGACTGAGGTTTGCTTTTTAAAAGGTTTTTTTATGCCTGTTAGATTTGGGTTCGACTCCCAACCGCAGCAGAGCGAGGCGGTATTTGGCGTTCTAACAGGCATACCATTCAAAGCAAATAGACTGTTTAATAGAGCTAGCTAGATAAATACGGGTGCGTAGGTGTTGATTGATTTACAGTGAAAGCGGTTGTATAAGTTGAGTGTACACAGCAATAGACTTATATGTAAATCCTTACTACACTGAGCAAATGAAACATCCTAGATAGCTCTCTTAAGCAGTCTAATAAAGTGATTATATATTGGAAGATTGGCAGAAATGGCAATTGCAGCGGTCTTGAAAACCGTCAGTCCTTGATTGGGCTTCTGGGTTCGAATCCCAGGTCTTCCGCCAAATAACAGAAGGTTGCCAGAGTGGATTATCGGGCTTCCCTGCTAAGGAATGCGACCATTGTGTGTCACGCGGGTTCGAATCCCGCACCTTCTGCCAAATATATAAACTTACCTCAGAATAGATAATATAAAGTAGATATTTGAGCATTAGTTTAGCTAGTGCTACGAGATAGAAATTAATAAGTTTCATTTGTTTATTTTCAGACTTATTAACAGCTTCTCAAAACCAGCAGATATCTACGTTATGTTATCTTAAATAGTCCTTAATTAGATTAATAATCTATATCAGCAAGAATGAATCTAAATGCCGTGCTGGCTCTAAACGTATTAACTAAGGATAGTTTCTTAATATCTAACAAATGGATATCTACCGCGTCATCGATTGTTAGTTCTGAAATAAAGGTTTGTATGTTATCTGTTGATAGCAAGAATATTGTTTAAATGTAACTCATTTGCAGTACTAGAAGTAGAACGAGTATCCGGACAGTAATGTCTCCCTTGGTAGGGTTTAAGGAGAAAGGCGGTTAAATATAAATCAAACAAAGAGGATAAACAAATGAAAACAGTTAATTTGAATTTATTAGGTATCGATGGAAATGCATTTTCGTTAATGGGAGCGTTTCAAAGACAGGCAAAACGTGAGAACTGGTCTGATGATGAAATATCTAAAGTTCTTGATGATGCTAAAAGCGGAGATTATGACAATCTTCTTCGTGTTTTAGATAGCCACTGCAAACCAAGCTAAGATTAAAAATGACTAGCGAAGTAATATCATTTAACTGGCGACCTCATCGTAAAACTAGCAGTGCGCTATTGAATGCTGGATTTACTCAAGAGCAGCTAAACCGAATTGGTAAAGTTTTTATTGAGAGGCATTTAGGTAAAACAGTCGATGACGCATCAACCAAATTCAAAAACATGGTTAGAAGTAGCGAATCCGCTCATGGAATAGAAGCGACCGAACCGGAAAATATTAACGAAAAACACAAAGAGTTAATGAGCAATAAGTCAGAGAATGGCGAGGAAAGAGCAAAGGAAGTTAAAGAGAGCGAGACAAGTGATGGCATGAAGCTAAAGTGCGCGAATATGATTAAAGCTAGATACGGAACCCCATTCGATGAATGCAAAAAGATAGTAGGATTAGAGATTAAATAGTAACCGTATTAACTTAAATAAGGAGAATAGAATGGATATTAAATCGCCATATAAGGATTTCAAAGGAAACGAAATTTACAGTGGTTGTGTTTTGGTACATCCAAGCGGTCAGGAGGGAGTTATTGTTTTTCATCCAGAGAGATTGGATATAGCTGATCAATGGGTTATTCAGTACAATGACGAGTTTGAATCACGTCTTTGCTTGCAAGTTGGTGAAAAAGGGCGAGCTGTAATAAAAAACCAACAGACTAAAGAGGAATAAAAGAATGGGTGAGCAATATATTGTAGGTAAAAAATATACAACAAAAAACGGATTTAAAGCAGATCTAAAATACTTGGCAAACGGTTATATTTGCGGACATGTTAACAGTGCTGAGGGTTTTTCAACATTTCACTGGACTCTTGACGGATTTGTTATTGGTGCATCGTCTGGGTTCGACTTAATCATGGATTAATAATGAATCTTAAACAACAGAGAGGAAAGTAAGGTGGGTGATACGCCAATAAAAGATATTTTATTTAAGGGTATGAGCGGATGCTCAAGTAATAACTGCCTAGTGAAAAAGAACGAAGGCGTAGGAACAAATAGCGGCTGCCAATGTATACATAAAAGAGGGCTTGCTAATATATTATTCAGTCGCGCCAGCCAAATCGATAAATATTTAACCAAACATAAGGAATAGAGAATGCCTGATATAGGGTATAAAGAAGCAAGCAAAAGAATTGCATGTATCGAATTGATAGAGAGTCAAATATCTTCAATGCAAAAAGATTTATATAATCGAAAAGCAAATTTATTACAAACTCACTATGATTTTAAAATGGAAAAAATAGATTTGCCATATTTATCATATACAGATAATACATTTTCAATCGACGAGAATATATTTTGTGACATAGATGATGCTTTAGAGTTTGCGCTAACAAACCACAATCCACCAGAATAAAGAAGGATAAATAGATAATGTTTGAGCCAAAAGATAGAAGCTTCGATAAAGATTCACTCCAAACGCCGCCATGGTTGTTTGACTGGTTAAATAGTAAATACAGGTTTGAAATTGATCTTGCGTCCGATCAAAATAATAAGCTATGCGCTGAAAGCTATGATAAAAAATATGACGCGCTTAGTGCTATATGGTTCGATCCTGAATTTGATATCCTTGTAGGATTTTGTAATCCACCTTATTCAAAAATTAATCCTTGGATAGAAAAAGCGATAGAGGAGGCTAAGTTCGGGTTCACTACTGTTTTTCTTATTCCTGACTTTAATGGTGAGGAAAGGTTTGATTTAATCAGCCGTCACGCAACAACAATAATTCATTTAATCGGTAGAGTTAGCTTTATTCGACCTGACAATGGAAAACCATACACCGGTAACAACCGAGGTTCGTGTGTGGTTGAGTTTTCGCATAGATATTGGGATAGACCGCCAGTGCATTTATACGCCAACACTAAAGACATTAAAGCAGAGTTTGAGAAATGAGAGAGTTATTGTTTCGAGCGTGGGATAAAAGTAAGGTATCGGTAAGGAAAGGATCGAAAGGTTGCTACAAACAAAATGGATATATTTTACAAAAAACAATAAATCATCCTTACTGTAATGGGCGAGGGTACGTTCCAGAACATAGGCTTATTATGGAAAACCAGTTAAAAAGATATCTATTGCCTAGAGTTGAACTCGTTCATCACGAAAATGGAATAAGGGACGATAATAGGATTGAAAATCTAAAATTATCGAACCCTAAAGACCACGCAAAAGGGCATTTAGGGGAAAGAAATAAAAACGGCCAATTCGTATGCTTATCCAAGGAGTTTAATGAAAAACAATATAGATTTTATGATAAAGATAGAAGATTAACTCAAATATATACACTTAATCAATTAATATCAAAAACATTTAGGAGGGGGAAGTTTGAGTATCGTGGGTGTTTTACCGGACTAACCGACAAGAATGGAGTCAAGATATTTGAAGGTGATATTTTATCTTTCGTGGTGTTCGATTGCTTTGGTAATGATAAATCTTATGAGGGTTATGTTGTTTATAGTGGCTCTAGATTTATGTTATGGAATAAAATAGACGATGAATATTTCGGAGACGACGGAGCTTTTGATTTAGATTGGACTTTAAACCAAGATGATGAGGCAGAGGTTATCGAAAATATTTATGAAAATAAGAAGCTAATAGAATGAAAATACTACACTTAACGCTTAAAAAGAAATGGTTCGACATGATCACGAGTGGCGAGAAAAAAGAAGAATATCGAGAAATTAAAGATTACTGGGTTAAGCGACTACATAAAGAATACGATTCTATTTTGTTTAGGAATGGCTATAGTAAGAATGCACCTAGAGTTTTAGTTGAATACAATGAATTAATCAAAGGGTTTGGGAATAAATCTTGGGGCGCTCCTGATGAAAAAGTTTATATTTTAAAGCTCGGTGAAATAATTAAAAAATGACAACAACTAAACCAAACAACACAGAAGAATTCAGAAAAGCTTGTTTACGCCGTCACTACGAGAACATGACATACGGTACAGCAAGAAGATTACTATCCGAATTATCGAATAAAGGCAAAGAAACAGCTAAGTCTAAACGTTTCAAAAAGAGAATTAACTATGCAAAAGGGTATGAATTCTTAAAATAATACTTGCATTCGCGAAAAGGAGTATATATACTTATCTGAAATCAAAGAAGGAAAGTAAATGGCTATTAACAACAAGTTAAAAAAATTAAGAATCGATAGCGGAATGAGTCAAAGAGACTTGGCTTACAAAGCCGGTATTAGCCTATCAACTGCTCACAATGCAGAGCAAGAAAATAATCATATTCGACTAAAAACAGCTTACAAAATCAGTGATGTATTTAAGCTTGACGTTAAAGAAATATGGGAGTGGAAATGAACAGACTAATACCGATAACAATTATAGTTCCTGTCGAAAAGTTGGGATTATCTGACAAATTAAGCGAAGGTTATCACGATAACGAGGATTTGTTTGAGTTAACAATTGATGTTCCGTTTGACCATTTGATTCTTCATTATAACTGCGATATTGAACACGGTGACAGACACACGCAGGCAGGGATAACAATAAATCACAAGAGCGCACCAAGGGTTATAGGTTTGGAATATGATGTTATTGATTTTGATGAGAGTATCCTTGATGAGGTTATTATTGAAATAATACGTGGTGAAGAATGAAAAAATCAACTAAAGAAGATATTCAATTTTGGATAGCTATTGCATTTATTATCATAGCTATGTCTTGTATGGGTTATATGGAGGGTTTGTAAGTGAGTGAAACAACCGAACATGAAAATAATATTGCACTGGCTTGGTATGAAGGTAAATATACACAAGAACAGGCTCAAGTATCATGTGAATTACAAGGTATTAATTTTGAAAACGTTGTGAATGAATATGGCAGATTGTACGAGTCAGATCAAACAAACTCATCTACAGACCACTTATTAAACAATATATTAAATATCGAAGATAGGTATTATCATGGATCTAACTAAGCTATCAGAACCACTAAAAATAGATCAGATTGAGTTTAGATTACAATCTATCAATAGGGGTGGTTACGCAACAATTCTAGCTTATAAAGATGCTAGATGTGATATGCAAAGGCTAGATGAGGTATGTACTCCTTTATATTGGAAGCGCGAGCATTCAAGGGACAATCGAAACTGCACTATATCTATCTACAGCCAAGAGATTAAAGAGTGGGTAGGTAAAGAAGATACTGGAACTGAAAGTAACGCTGAGGCTGAAAAAGGACTTGCTAGCGACTCGTTTAAGCGTTCTGGATTTAACTGGGGCATAGGTCGTGAGCTTTATGATTATCCAGTGATATCTATACCTTTGAGGGGTGGTGGAAATTCTCCGCAAGGGTGTGAATGGTACTTAAATGAAAAGAAAAAAGATCGCTACGGCAACCCATCTCCTATGCCTGGTTATGATCTAAGATTGAAAAGCTGGATGTGGTATTCAGAATTTGAAGGCGGCAAATTGTCGTATTTATCAGCCGTTAGCAAAAATGGTGATGAATATATCAACAGGTTCTCATGGGGCCATAAAAAACAAGGTGAAAAGAAATGAGCATTGTGTTATTTAAAGAAATAACAACAGAAAAAGCATTGTCTGATCTTGAGGAAAAAGCATCTAAGTATGACGGTCTCTATGTTGAAATGGAAAACAAAGAAGAGCGTAAGTTTGTAAAAGATCATGCGTCTCTAATAAATGGATTGCTAAAAAAAGTCGATAGAGCAAGGATTGATATAAAGAAAGAATATGGAGTAATGGTAGAAGATGAAGCTTTATTGATAAAAAATAGGTTAGAAGAGGCGAACAAGCCTTTCACATTGTTGATCAGTGAATATAAAATTGTCCGAGAAAAGCAGTTAGCAAAAGAAAAAGAAATTCAAGCTGCAAAGGATTTAGCCGCAGAAATGCCTATAATGCACGAAGAAGCTATATCAATGAACGAACTGCATGATTTCAAAATACAGCAAGAAATCAACATACAAAAAGAACGAGACGATGAAATCGCTAGACAAGCAAGGCTAGAATCTGAGAAAAAAGCAGAACAGGCTGAGCTGGATAAAATACAAGCTCAAAAACAGGCTAAAGCAGATGCGGAACAAGCTATAATTGATGCTGAAAAAGCCGAACAGCGTAGGTTAAAAGATATTGAACTCGCAGCCAAGCAAGCAAAGCAAGCTGAAATTTTACGTCAAGAGCAAGAAAAAGAAGCAGAAGAAGAAAAATTACGCAAGCTTGAAGCGAACAAAAAGCACGTTGGCAAGGTTCGCGGTGAAATAAAAGAACACTTAATTAAGTCTTGCGGTCTAGATAACGACTTAGCTAAGAAGGTTGTCATTGCTTTAACTAAAACCGATAGAGTAACTATTAACTACTAGGTAACTTATGAGTAAGCTGAAATGGAAACAAAATCAGAACAATCGAAACAATAAGTTTTACGATGATTATATTAACAAGCAGTTCAATTTATTTTTAAAAAAACATGTAGAGGCTATAAATGGCAAATGATTTAAACAGATGCGAATTCATAGGAAATGTGGGAACGGTTGAAACAAGATTTACTCCTGACGGTAAGGCTATAACAAGTTTATCTATTGCATCAAATGAAAGCTGGAAGGGTAGAGACGGTAAGAAGGTCGAAAAATGCAACTGGATACCAGTGACCATGTTTGGCAAGCTAGCTGAAATATCTCAAAAATATGTAAAAAAAGGAGACAAGATCTACATTGCTGGAAAATTCACGGTTGAAAAGTATCAAGATAAAAACACAGGGCAGGATAAATATTCTACAAAGATTGTCGTTGATGCATTTAACGGTGAGATGCAAATGTTAGGAAGTAAGACTGATAGAAATCAAAGCGGAAAACCTGCACAGCAACAAAGCCAATCATCAGAAAGCATTCAATATCAAAACGATGCAAACAGAGCACAACAACAGCCAGTTGATTTTAACAACTCTTTCGATGACGATATTCCTTTTTGACATGAAACCGATAGAAAGAATAGCTCAATTACACGCGCTTGGAAAAAAATACGCAAAAGCAAAATCTGAGTATGAATACCTTAACGATTTTAGAAAATGCAAGATAGCAATGTTAAAAACAAAATACTCTCTAGAAAACCCAACATGGTCCAATGTTAAGTGCGATGATGCTGCTAGGTGTGATAAAGAATATTTAGAGGTTCTTGAAGGAAGAAAAGAGGCAGAAGAAATAAGCATAGCAGCCTTTTGGGAACTTAAAACGTCACATGCTGGTATCAACGTGTGGCAAACCCAAAGAGCAGACGAGCGAGCAGATTTAAAGATGCAATCGTCACTGACTTAAACTATAAGGAATAGAAATGTCGGACATTAAAAAAATAAATACTTATTTTTATCTATATAACATCGAGCTTGCTTTTAGATCGATTTATCATGCTCCAGATATAGGTGATGAGGTAAAACTTAAGACAGGTGTTTATGTTGTAGTGCAAAAGGTCTGGTTATACGATGACGAAACGCACTATTGCCAGTATTTAAATGTAGGAATCAAGCCAGTATAACTATAAGGAATAAACAAAATGAAAGGTAAAATAACTATATCGTCACCAACTTGCGGAAATAGCGATAAGTGTGTACAAATACAAATAAAGGATCAAGCGTCAAGGATTAGATTTGTGGATGTTAAAATATCATATGAGACATTTGCACGTGCGCTTATGGGTCTTTCTGAGCAAAGCTGTGATCTAACTGTTAGAGGTATTGATCATGTAGGTAAAAACAAAATAACTGAACCATTCTCTTTTCAGGTGGACGCTGATATTTTTAAACGAAAAGATCTAGCTATAAAAAGATGTGAAGAACTTGATTTAATGGGTTGCTGGATATACAGTAAATATTTTGATTCTCAAAGTTCTTTTACAATCAATGAGCGAGGCGAAACAATTGCACACACCACTAGATACAGGTTTGAGGAATAAAAGAGAGTTAATCAAATGAGAATATTAGATTTAATACTTATTATCTGCTTAATCGGATTAGTGTTGACGGCATTTATAAACAAACGTAATTATGAATTTGCTATTGATAAACTAAAAAAAGGTCAGCCTGAGATATTATGCAATAAACAAGGATTAGTACACAAAACAAGCGTTTATCAAGTAAAGAAAAAACAAATATTAATTAGGTGTGAATAATGGGTGATTTATGAAAGTTAAATTTATAACAGCGATACGTGAAGGCAATTACTCTTTTCGCTCTACCGATCCAGAGTTTTACAAAGAGGTTGTTTTGGAGCATCCACCAGTAAATGGTGTTTGGTATTGTGATAGCGAAGAATGGGAAGTTGAAGCAGAAAGCATATCATACAACGTTGATTCAGGTGAATATCAGGTTGGAGTTGAGCAGGGTATCCTTTGCGGTATCACCAACAATGATGGTAGTGGTGATGAATTGTCAATGGATGAAGCGGTTAAAGAATACCAGAGGATTGGCTGGACATTATCACGATGGGTTAAGCGTCAGGATGATGGATCGCTAAAAGATGTTGCAAATTTGAGAAATTAATAATGGATAAAATATACACAGTAGAGCAGCAAGATAAAGTGTCCAGACTAATAGAAAGCATTAGATTTCATGCTAACAGAGTAACACTTTTAAGAAATGACATAGTAAAAGACAGAAATATGTTGCAAGAAAAATGTGATGACTTGATGAATTACGTTGATAGCGTAGAAAAGGAAATTAACAATGGATAACATAGATAATATACACTTTTTCGAGAATAAAGACTTTAATCCTAAAGTTGATAATATGGTCGTATTGTTCTATGGGGGGGTAATTATAAGAGATACTTTAACTCTCGACACGGCTATTATCAATGCTAATATTAAAGCCCATAAAATTATATCTAAACTGGTTAAAGGCGATTAAATGAATGGTTCACCAAACAAGCGACAAAAGCACTGGCACACATGGTTAAGGTCTTATGGATGCTCATGTCAAGACCAAATGAGTTCAGGTGATAACGCGATACATCATATCGCTGGGGCGAAGGCAAAACTAAAAGGCGTTAAAAAGTTTGGTGAATGGTACGTTATATGCCTGTCTTATTGGTGTCACCAAGATGGCAGAAATTCGGCAGCTAGGCACGTAAATAAACACCAGTTTGAGATGGAGTACGGTAAAGAGAAAGACTTATTCATTGAGCGAGTGCAGTTATATAAATCAATTCATGGATACTTGCCAATGGATAAAGAAGAATATCAAATAATAGTGGATAGAGCATGAGCTTGCATAGATGGGATGCCAAAAGAGACGCTAACGAGCCTGAAATAGTTAAAGTTTTTGAAAGTTACGGTTTTAGCGTTTGCAGATTAGATACTCCGTTAGATCTTATTGTTGGATTTGATAAGCGCAATTTTTTAATAGAAATAAAAATGCCAGGCAAAGGTTTAAATGAAAATCAAAAAAAATTTACTCGCAATTGGAAAGGTCAGTTTATTATTATTGATTCAGTAGAGCAGGCCATGGGATTTTGTTTTTCAGTGAAAAATGAAGTGTCTAACGCAAGCAAAGATATCACAAAGAGAAGTTAAATGAAATAACCGTTGACAAGTTACCGGTCACATGCGATAATAGGTTCAAGTTAAGAGAAAGACAAAAACAACCAGAGATAAAAATGAAAGACTTCAATATTCAACAGCTTAAAGACGCAATGATTGAGTTATATAACAAAAAGGATGATGCTAGCGGTGCAGCTTATAGATTAGCATTTGATATGCTTGAATCAAAAATGGATGATGATGATTTTGATCAATTTTTAGACGCATATAACATATGACAGCTAAAACAGAAGCACAAAGACAAAAAACCAGCCGAAAGCGGAAGCTAGACGCTGGCTTGGTTCGCAAAGAATACTGGGCGACTCCAGAAAATCACGAATTACTTAGAGCGAGGTTAAAAGAATTAAATGAATATCAAAAGCTAAGATTTTAGCTAATTGAACACCTCGAAAAGATGAGCAGACGAATATCAAACAGTGATCATAGTTTCGGATTTAGGTCTGCTATATTTAGTGCTGATGAGTTTTTAGCCAACAAAAATAAACAACATTATGAACGATGACAAGCTAAGCTTAAACGGCTGCGGCGGAATAACTAGACGGGCTAGCAAAGAAGAGCTTCTTCAAGAAAGAGTTAAAGATCTAGAATCACACCTAAAACTATATCTAGACATTTTAGCAACAAAAAAGGGAACTGATGCAGAGTATATTAACTGGCTTAATAAAGCAGAGGAACTGTTAAAATGAGTGAAGGCTTTAGACACAATAAAGGTAAATCAGAAATATCTTTAGTATTAGAAGCTGCTCACGCTATGAACGGGGTATCTAAAGTACTGACTTTCGGAAAGGGTAAATATTCCCGTGGAAACTGGCGGAAAGGAATGGACTTATTTTTTATGAGATCTAACAAAGGAGAATAAAGTGTTAATACATTGCTGTGAATGCAATAAAAAGGTTGAAGCAAGGCTGACTGATGGAGAGGAAATATACCCAAACAGAAGAGATTTGTCGGTTCTGCCGTTTTGGGTGTGTGACGAATGTAAAGGCTATGTTGGATGCCATCACAAGACAAAAAACAGGACTAATCCTCTGGGCTGTATAGCTAATCAAGAAATGAGAAAAGCAAGAATTGAGATACATAAAATATTAGATCCGTTATGGAAAGGCGATAAACCAAAACGAAAATCAATATACTCAAAAATAACTAGTCATATAGGATGGAAGTATCACACAAGTCAAATAAGAACAATTGAAGAGGCTAGAGAGATTTATCGATTTATTAGAGATTTATCGCTAAATTGCAAACAAACACCTAACAAAGTATAATAAACACCAAATAAACAACGGTTAATCAAATGACAATATCATGTTTACAATCACCCGGACACATAAAGGGTGGGAAATCTCAAAAATCAATAGCTCTGAAATCGCGCTATTTAAAGAGATTAAATCACTGACAGAAGCTATTGCAATCGCAAAGGCTAATGGTTTGATATTGTCAGAAGTTAAAGAGAAGAAAGTTGCATAATGAAGATAGAAAGCGAACTGTACTAACGATAGACGAAAGCCATAAAGGGATACTATTATTTATTTTAATACTATCGGTATTCGGATTAATAACCCTTGTTTGGCTTACCATATCATTAAACTCACTTAGAGATAACTTTAAGGAGGCAAAAACAGAGGTTAGGATTCTTCAAATGCACGTACAAGATCAAAACGCCATCTTAATCAGACAAGGAATAATTAATCCGGGAGATTTAACAACCGGACCGACTAACCAAGACAAGGTAAAAACTAATGAGCGCAATTCGCTGTAAAATCATATTATGCGGACAGGAAACCGCTTCGCTGTCAGAAGCTCCAACCGCTTTAATCGATGAGGTTGAGAAAGATTCATCATTAGCTAATGCTATAATCTTAGCCCAAGATGATTACGCTGCAAAAATGAAAAAACTATTAAGCGAACTAACCAATGGTAAACGATAAAGGAAAGCTGGTGTGGTCCACACCTCTAATATTATTCACTCTAGGGCATTTGGCAACAATATTCACAACGTACGGAACTATGACGTACGAAATGAAGAGCTTTAACAGGTCTTTGAACGCGGTAGTGTCAGAGTTAAAGATGACAAACGAAATAGTCTCGACGCTAAAAGAGGATGATATCAGGTACAAAATGCAGCAAGATTACATTCTCAATAGGATTGAGAAAATAGAATCTAAGATCAAATGAAAATAAGCGCTAAAGAGCAAATAAAATTTGACGAAGGTTTCAGCGGCAATGTCTATCAATGCACTGAGGGAAAAAACACCATCGGATACGGAAGAAATCTTGATAATAACCCACTAACAAAAAAAGAAGCTGAGCATTTGCTTGATAACGATTTAAAGCGAGTAGCAAAACAGGCGATGAGGTTTAGCTTTTACAAGAATCTAGATGCTGATCGAAGGGCTGTAGTCATAAACATGATCTTTCAGCTTGGATTGAAAGGGTTTGAAGGGTTTAAAAAGCTTATAGGTGCGCTTGATAACAGAGATTACGGCAGAGCCTATACTGAAATGTTAGATTCAAAATGGAGTCAGCAAACACCAGAGCGAGCACAACGACTAGCTAAAATAATGAGAGGTTTTTAATATGAGTTATTGGATTTTAAAAAAAGCAAAAAAACCAAGGTTAAAATACCTTGGTGTGGGAGGGTCTTTTGATTTTAATATTGGATCTAGTTATTGCAGAGATAATAGCGGGATTTGGTGGGAGTATTTATGAAAGATTCAACAGAAGAAACGGCAGGCGAAGGCATTAATCACGACTTTGGCGAATGTATTTTGTTTATGACAGAAGAAGAACGCCAAGAGACGATCGACAATCTTGAAAAAGACAAACAGCCAGCAAGCCCATCAGTAAAGGACATTATTGATTTTTATAAACCACAAAAACAAATGCCTTTCGAACCACCTTGTATGTTCGACGGAGTTGATAAAACCAAAGTTATGGGTTTAGCTTGTCCATGCCCTAAATGTTCGCCCAGGTGTTAAAATTATGATTAAATGGCTACAAAAAGAATGGAAAGCAATAAAAACATCTAAAACTATTAGAATGTCATATATAAAAGTGATCGCTGGAATAGTTTCAGTATTACTCGCGGTATCTGGTTATTTTGAAGGTTCAATTGATCCTATGTGGTTCGGTGTTGGTGTGACCATTCTAGGCATGGCTGACAATAAACTCAGAAAGCTCACTCGAAAACCGCTGGATGATAAATAATGGGCTTTATATCTAAGCTATTCTCAAGTGCTAAGAATTACTTAGTAGTTGCGTTATCAGCAATAACAGGAATACTGTTTTTTTGGTTAAAGCTCAAGGATAGAGAAATAGAGCAGCTAGAAGAAGAGGTTGAACTGGCTCACAGGGAAAAAGTAATTGATAACATGATAGAAGTCGCTGAGACTCAAGCAGAAGCCCTCGAAGATGAAGAACTAAAAAACATCAATGAAAACGACTGGCGTAAACACATATGAAGTATTTAATATTACTACTGTTACTAACTGGATGCGGTCAAACTAAGTACCGAGTAATTCATAAGCCTTTAGCTATACCATCTCAATGTAATTTCGATAAATTCACAGAAGAAGAAAAAAATTCCATGACTCAGGATGTCGGCATGAAAATCTACACCAATCAAGAAGGGTGCAGAATAAGGCAAGATAGGATTGAATACCTGATTAAAACACACAACGAAGCCCATAAAAACAACTAGCATAATAGAACAGAGTTTAGTATTATTGGTTTTCCTGCTCAGTGTGATTAAGTCGTATTGAGTAAAGAGATAGTTTTCCCCTTCATTTTTCTATCTCGACTAAGCCCCTTAATTGGGGCTTTTTTATGCGCGCAATAGCAATGATTTGCTATAAGTGGTAAAATAAATCTGTTAATTTTATATAAAAGGAGTATAAAAACATGAAAATATTAATATTTATTATAGCTAGTTTTTTTGTCAATTCAGCATTATCATCAGATATAACTAGGAGAGGATCAGGCTCACTAACTTATGACGTTTTGAGCAATACCCCAGCAGCTATTTACGATGGTTATGGTATTATAACATTTGATTATCTAGGTCATAAAGTAGTTGCAATACAAGCTAACAATAGTCGTTACCACACGGAATTTTGTGACCAGATAAACAAAAATAATGAAATCGGTCAGCAATGCACATCTTATGATCCAGAGCCTATTTTCGCAGAATGGGATGCAGCGCAGGGCGCAGGTAATGTTACCCTCGGAGCTGTGCTAACAAATGCTGAGGCAAAACAATATCAAGCGCACTGGTTCTATCAAGTATATGTAGCAAATGACTTAAACAGCTTATATAACGAATTAGTCGCAGATTTAACACTAACAGATTCTCAAAGGCGCGAAAGGTATTTCGGATCTTGCAGAGCTTATGAGTTTGATGATGCTAATTGTGCCAGCTTCGTAACTATTAGATTCGATACAGGGCGAAGACCTAGAGCGAATGAAATGCTAATGACAAAAGTTCCCGGTAGGTTTAAGAAAATGATTGAAGAAATGAATCAAATTATCATAGAGTAATAAATGGCAATAACCTACTCAGCAGGTGCAGGAACGACGATAACATCGTTTTTGGTTACGCAAGCGCTTGGATCTCAAACACAGCAGACCGGAAATAATACAATCGTATTAGACAATATCCCGTCTTTAGCCACTGGCTACGGTGGAAATGTAGGGGTCGGGACTTTAGGAATAGGTGATAGCTACTTAGGCAGGAGAATAATGATCGGTCGAGGTGGTACGATCCAAGAAAGGATCGTTATTTCAGATGCGGCTGGAACAGGAAGCACGAGAATATTAACCATTCATGAAGACTGGGACACTAATCCCGTAGCCACTACTGATACAGTGGATGTTTATTACGAATACGCCGACATTGAAGAGGGCGGTACAGGTGGCGGTATATCTTTTGCAACTCGCACAGGCTTGTGGACACTTACTAGGATCATAACAATAGGGAACGGAACTAATCCAGCAGGCCTAGAAATGCACGGCGGGCAGGCTCTAGAGTGCGCTGACAGGGGGGCGGCAGATTCTTTTCTTGTATCGAATAACGGCTTTTTTAGATCAGGTTACTACTCAGGTGGGCTGCCAATTTCAGGTGGTGTAATAACTTTAACGGCCGCAACCAATGATGAACCTGCCCAGTCATTCGCCGCTGGTTCGGACTCTTCATTTTTAGATACGCTAATCTGGGCCCAAGTAGCAACACTTAGTCAAATAAGCAATACATCCGCCAAAGTTGTTTATGATAAAACAAAGCTATTGCAGGCTACTGAAGAATGCGAACTTTACGGCGACACGATAACTGATTTAAGTATATCCGGTCTCGGCGCATCAACTGAGGTCGTAAGAGTTGATTCATCAACAACATGTGATGCGCTTGTCTTGGTTGATATTCAAGCGCTAGACACGGCGGCAAATACGACCACTGAAACTATCACTTTATCCGGCGTAGTATTCTCAGGAGTTTCTGGATTTGTCGATGTAAGACAAAACAAAACGTGGAACTTGATTGATCCAACGTGGTCAGTAACAACTTATACAGAATTAACATGGACTGGTACAAGCACTTTAAATGAATTAAATGATAAGCGCTCTGTAAAACCAGTTGTGCAAGAAGCTGACGGTACTAAATTACAAAATGCTTTAATAAATATTTACGAACATAATGTATTAGCTGATCTAGTTTTAGAAGATACCACCGATATCAATGGTGAGGTAGACAATTCATTCATTTACAAAAAACACGCTACCAACTCGGTTACAACAACATATGGAGGCCATGCCCTGCAAGCTGGAAAATGGCTGTATTCTCCTTTTGTTGCCGCCCAAACCTCAACGAGTAACTTTTCTGGTGCGATAGTCCTAAGCCCTGATAATAATATAGTTCAAACCACACAAGCAACGGCTCTAACAGATGGGTCAGGAATTACATGGAGTGAGCCAACTAACCCGACAGAATTAATTGATTTTACGCTAGGCTCTGGAACTTTAGCTGTTGGAATGATTTTAACCTTTTCACCATCCGGCGCAGTTGGCACACTAAGAGAATCAGCAAGCGGTGATAGCGTATCTGGTGAACTGTATTTAGATACGAGAGACGCTACTGCGATAGGTGCAACTGATACATTCAGTCGAACAGGCGGCACAGCAGGAACTTTCTCAGGCACTTACACTAACGGAACAAAGCAACCTTTCTCAATATCGATTAACGGAAACGCTAAAAGCTTGCAAACAGAATACGATTATCTAGCCGCAAAGCAGAACGAAACAACCCTTTCAGCAGACGGTGAATTAATTTGGGAGTGGTGTAGAAGCGCGCAAACTCAACCGCTTTATGCTACCGGATCAAGCTTTTACACAGAGCGTAGCAACTCCAAAGGTATTTACGTGTATAATAGAGGCGCTGGAACTCTTGATTATTTAACGGATGATGCTGGTGTTCAATGGATACCGCCAAGCTCTACAACTTTTCAGGTCACTGTAAAAAATGGCACTACCGCATTATCCGGTGTTAGTGTAAGATTTGAAGAAACCAACGGCGACGATATAACGGACGGAACAACTAACGCGAGCGGGGTATTTAGTTATGCCGACACGCTAGGAAATAGAACGATTAACGCAATAGTAAGAAAGAAAGGTTACAAATACCAAGAATTTAATATCACAGTTACAGGTGATTTTGACATACCTGTTTCATTTATTCGAGATACATCGGTTAATATAATTTAGGAGTAAATATCATGGCAGTGTCGGACGATTGGCAGTTAGACTATACAGGCGCAAGCTCTGGAACTGTACCAGTATTACAGCACATTGATGGTCGGGTAAATTACGACACCTTGACGGGTAATGCTCCGTCTCTTGGTGATTATATTATTTTCGCAAATTCAGGCGTTACGGCGAAGGTCATCGGTGGTGATGATTTAGGTGGAACGACAGCAACCGGCTATCTTGATTTAACTAATGTGACAGGACTGATTGAAGACAATGATCCGTTTGAAGTTCTTTCCACATTAGGGTTTGATACCGTGACTAATGGAGGGTTTGTTATAGGAGAAACAATTACAGGCCCCACGACTGAATCAATAACAGTTAGGGCGATTGAGTACAATATGACTACAACGCAGGGCGCTGGAACTATTTATGGTGATACGGTTACTGCTGGTTATTTAAATAATGATGCTCTGAGCAATGATGGGGGAACAACAACCGTTTCATTAGCTACTGGTGTCGAAGTAGATAACTCGGGCGTTGTTACTACTGGACAAACCGCAGGCCAATTATCTCCACCTGGAGCAGCTAACACAAATAACGCGGCAATCATTCATTATGATGGTGGAACAATAGAGATTCCTCACGAAGCAAATATTTCTGATGCGGTAACTGGCGCAAAAGGAAAAAATCAAAGAGTTTATGGGGATGTATCTACTGGCTCAATTTACGTGATAAATTCAGACACTACCGGCGGCGCATGGACTGACAACAACACAATTAATATTGAGGATGTTGTTTTCTATAATACGCTTGTTTCAGGAAAAGTGTGGGCGATCGGAGATGTCCTAAGGGGTGCTACATCACTTGTGGAAGGTCGAGTTATTGGAATTATAGTTGACACCTCAACCACCGGCAAATTAATACTTGCTGGCAAGTCTGGAACATTTACCGATTTAGAAGATTTGGATAGATTGCTGGCTGATGATACTTACGAAAATGTTGCGGCGGTTAATGGATTGACGGCTATACTGGCAGCGGCAACGCTAAACATTCCAGCGGCAACACCAATCATCACAACTCAAAGAGCAGACGAAGGGGGGATCTATGGGTCGGGGTCATTAAATATCATTCGAGACTGGGTTGAAATGTATTCTTATGTTAAGGGTATCATGGACGACACTTTGCAGTTAGATGATAAACAATCTTTAGATGGTCAGGTAAAAGATGTAGCTTACACAGTTTTAGATCCGTGGAAAATACCTCATTTATCTCAAAGATCATTAATGAATGGGGGGTCTCAAGATGAGGCAGCAAATAACATATTTGTAAATATTCAATCTGCTGGCTCGATGTTTGGAGTTGGCAATCATGGGTTTTTAACTGACGCTACCAACCCTACTCCGCAACCTGATTTATACATCGAGCAAGATGGCAGTGTAATACCGCAGTACTGGCTTAAGGGTCATATTAATACTTTAGTATTGAAAAAAACTAATCGTGATCCGCAGTACATAGACGGAACTGTGGACGGGTTAGGTCAGTTAATTGATGGCGGTAATATTTCTGTTCATAACCACGAATATTTGAGGACTTACGCATCGGCTGACAATGCCACTACAAATGCAACGGTAGCGCCTGTGTTCCTTCAAACTATCGATGACTCAGGAAATGATACTGGACAATACCAGTTTGCTTATAATACGGGGTCGGGATCATTTACCGTTGGCGAAGAGATAACCTCAGGTTCAGGCAACACTCTAAAAGTTGGAATTGTTACTGCAGATTCAGGGACAACGACAGGGAATGTCGATTATGTGCTCAAAACGGGAACTGATTTTATAGCCACCGATGTTATAACTGGTGAAGTTTCAGGAAAAAGCGCTACTTTAACTGGCACAGTAGTTAATCTAGTTGCTGGATATGGAACTGATATTAAAATCATGACAGTACAGCGTCAATTTACAGGCGGTACAACCACAGTGGCAACTTACATACTTGGGGAGTTAATAACTCAAACCGGATCAGGTGCAACCGGTTATTTTATGGAGGATGACGGCGGTACTATTTATATTGAGGAAGTTTCTGGAACATTCAATGGTACTGGATTATTGACTGGTGGATCGTCCGGCGCTTTAAATACTCCGACAGCAACTTTAACAGCGACCACTATACCTAAAGACATAGGTGATGGTGCGGATAATGATTATGTTGCAGTAGGAACAGCAAACCTTACTGATGCTAGCGCGCAAAGCACTAAAAATTGCTATGAATGGACGAAGTTTCTGGATAGGAAGGAATCGGTTATTGAAATAGACGGAATAGGAACAGGTGCGACAACGACACAAGGTAGATTTTTCAGAAAGTTTAAATCAACCTATGGAACGGCTAATAATTGCCCTCATGGTTCATTTGCATCTCCTAAATTGTTTGCAGCTCAAGGATTGTTTTGGGAAAAATCAACACTAGCAGCGGCAAACCTACAGGACGTACAACTTATCGATGATGTTGGAGTAACGGAAGATCCGCCAAATGTTCAAACCATTCAAATGACAGGATTAGCAGCGGGCTATGGCGCTGGATTATTTAGAGCAACAGGCGCAGTAGGTTCAGGGTCTAAAGATATTTATTCTACCCAATATACCATTGGCGCTGGAAATGCTGCTGTAAATACGGTGATTGTACTTGCTGCAGGTGGCGAACCGGTTTCACCAACAGCAAAAGACGTACCAGATAGCGGCGTGCTTAAATGTGAAAACCCCAACTTGCCTCTTGATTTCCTAAGTTTCCCTTATAGTTCAGTTAATCGAACAACTAACACTTACACTTTAACATCCGGAACTATTGGCGATGTAACTGGAGGTTCTGCTCTAACATCAACAGATGATGCTTTTGTGGCATTTAACCTAGAGGTTGCAGTCGGTTCATCGGTTAGTAATCAGGTCGAATATGTAGCTGATTTTCCAATCGTTGGAATTGCACGAATAAAAGGCAAAAAAGCAGATTCATTCACCGGCGACTTTACTGCGACAGGTGGCTCAATAGGTGCGGTATTCAACACCGATCCAGCGGTAAATCTACCTTAAAATGACAGAGCTAACGGGAATATCATATACTCTAGTAACCTCGCCGCGCATAGCAGAGAGTCCGGTTGGAGTTAATGAGGTTACAGTACAAGATGCTCTCGACACATTGAGCGCGAAACAGGACGATATCGACGTTATTGGGGCAACCCCGGGAGTTGATAACACTGTACTTGTTTCAGGCTCAGGAAAGGACGATTTAGGCGGGGGCACAACGGTTGGAATAACATCGACTTTTGATAACCTTCAATGGTCATTTGCTTCTGATTACACCGCAACACAATCAGGCACAGCTACCGCCATCGGCACTCAAGCATTAGAAGATTTATCTGCATCGTTTGTTACCAATCAAGTAAAGCGAGGTGCTGCAATTATTAATTATGATGATAGAAGCGTTTCAGAAGTACTTAGTGTAATTGACGAAAACAATCTAACACATAGAGCCTTGCAAAACGGCATAGCAAATGATTGGACAATCGGCGATAACTACACTATTCATAACATTATTCAAAAAAATATGTCAGGTGGTAATCAGGTAGCTGTTGACGATTTAGGTGCAACAATCAGCCCGGTATATCCAACCGCATTCACTCAAGTTGTACTAACCGCTTCAAGCTCTGCGACAGCAACCAGTCAAGAAGCTCTTGAAGCAGGATTATTTTTCAAAGGTGTAACAATAGACAATACGACAGGTATAGAAAGCTCAACCGGATTAGCAGGAACGCTAGCCACACCATGCAAAAATGACACATTTGCGGCTGGAGTTATAGCAATTAGAAAAATGAGAGATGTGTTTCTTATAGGAACAAACATCATAGCAGCCGATCACAGCGATGGAATAAAGTTCACAGGTGCTGACGCGCTTAAAAGTATTACCGTTTTAACCACGGGTGCTGTTTTAGATAATTGCACATTTACAAACCAAGTTGTTACTGGTGTAATGGACGGAAATATTTTAATAGTCGAAGCTATAACATCAAACTTATTTGATTTCACGGGCATTATCAAAGAGTCTGGAATACAAGACACGTTAGGTCTTGGAAATTCTGGAAATAACGGGGCAACATCGCTAACAGACGTATCTAGCGTTAAAAATATTTTATCAGGTCAGGATTATGCCGTCATCGATGCAGTGGCTACCGGCTCTACGGTGAATGGGGATAGGATGGCTGGTAACTTTAATATAATCAATAAAGCTGGAGCAGAAACATTTGATCTAACATTCACAAGCGGAACGCTACTAGTAGACTCATCAAACACTGCTGGCACAATAAAAGTGTTCGGCAAATGCGTGGTAACAGATAGCTCAGGAGTCGGTTGTGATGTACAAGATCTAACAGAAACTAAGATAATAGCCGACCTGGTCGCAGAAAATACAGCAATGAAATTAGAATTGGACGAAATGTATGCTCTACAAGGGCTAGATATCTCAAACCCTGTTACAGTAACAACAACTAATCGAACTTCCGGAACAATATCGCAAACTATCTCAGGCGATGGCGAGACAACCTCAACGGTCACACGCGATCCATGAGCACCTTATCGATAGTAACTAACGGATTGCTCAGTTCAGGCGCTGGCACGGTCATCATAGGCGGCGACAGAAAGGCAAATTTAATGCAAGCTTTAAACGCTTCATTATCACAGGCTTTAAGTGCAAATATAGCGCCAAATATGTTAACATCTAACAAACTAATCGCTTACTCAACAAGCATAAGCACTCAAACTTTAGAGGCTACAATATGTCAACAATAGTTACAGGTGATGACGTATCGCTACCCGTTACACTGAAGAAAGATGGCGCGACATTTATTATCAACGGAGGTGCAACCGTTAAAGCCTCACTAGTTAGCGAGAACAAAGACACCGTGCTCATTGCGCCAGTCACTGTGCTAGAGGCAAACCCAGGATCAGACTGGGCTAACAGCTTAGTTGTTGTTCAATTTACAAGCATAGAAACAGGCGCGCTAACAGCTTACAATCCATCACTGCTAGAAATACAGGTCGACGATAGCGGAAAATTAACGTGGTTCGCATCGATTAATGTTGATAGAGGCACAATAGACCAATAAACACTATCATGATACAATATCAATATGAATCTCCCAAAGCAACTTAAGCCGCAAGTAGTTTAGCGGCATCTTTTTATTATGAGTGATAACAAAGAATCCAACTTTCCCACGCAAGAGGTTAAAGAGCCTAAGAACTTGGGAGGTAGGCCTAGAATGTTTGATACGGCTGAGCAGCTTAAAGAGGCCATCGAAAAATACATCAACAACCCACCAACTAAAACCGTGATCATCAATGGCAATGCTATAGAGATCCCCCACTTAACAGTTACAAGAATGGCTTATGAGCTAGGGTTTACATCAAGATCTAGCCTTTACGAGTACAAAGAAGATCAACGGTTTACCGACATAATAAAAAGAGCTTGCCTCTATATTGAGTCCAATTACGAAGCAATGCTGCATAATCCAGGATGTACAGGAGCTATATTTGCTCTAAAAAATATGGGATGGAGCGATAAACACGATTTAATTTCTAGCGATGGATCAATGTCACCAAAATCATTCAATGACTTCTACAGCAAAGACTGAATCAAAGCCAAGCCTTAATCCAGCACTAAAAGACTTCTGGCAAACTAAGGCAGACAATAAAATACTTAAAGGTGGTCGAGCGTCTTCTAAAACATGGGACTGTGCAGGATTCGCCATATTCTTAGCATGTAACTACACTGTTAAATTCTTATGCGTTAGACAATTCCAAAACAAGATTAAAGAATCTGTCTATGCAAATCTAATCATCCAAATAGAGCGCTTCGGACTTCAAGACGAATTCAGTATATTAAAAACCGAAATAGTCCATAAGTATACCAAATCATCATTCCACTTTTACGGTATTCACAGAAACATAGCAGAGATAAAAGGCTTTGAGGGCGCTGATATATGCTGGATAGAAGAAGGGGAAGGATTAACTAAAGAACAATGGTCTATCATTGAGCCAACACTTAGAAACGATGGGGCAGAGTGCTGGATATTGTACAATCCAAGGTTGGTAAGTGATTTTGTCGAAACTTTTCATACCAGCGAAGGAACGATTGTTAGGCACATAAACTACGATGAAAACCCATTCCTTTCCGATACAATGCTTAGGAAAATCAACCGATTAAAAGAGCAGGACTATGAAGAATATGAACATATCTATTTGGGAGTGCCTAGAAAAGACGATGATAACGTCGTTATTAAGCGTTCACATATTGAAGCAGCAATTGATGCACATATTAAATTAGGGATAGCTCCTATTGGGAATAAGCAATCAGGGTTCGATGTTGCTGATAGCGGATCAGACTTATGTTCTCATGTCGTCGTACATGATATTGTTGCGGTATGGGGTGAACACTGGAAAGCTAAAGAGGACGAGTTGCTAGAATCTTGTACCAGGGTGTACAGCAAGGCGTTATCGTTTGATTCAGAAATAACTTACGACTCAATTGGTGTAGGTGCATCATGCGGCGCAAAGTTCAAAGAGCTGAACGACGAAAGGAAAACCGAACCTGGTTATAGAGAAATAAAATACAAAAAGTTTATCGCAGGCGCGGCAGTTGTTAATCCAGACGAATACTACGTTGATACTGATGAGGAAAAAATAACAAACAAAGACTTTTTCGAGAACTTAAAGGCTCAAGCATGGTGGTTGGTTGCTGAGAGGTTCAGAAATACTTATAACGCAGTTACTAAAGGACACGAGTTTAAAAAAAGTGAGTTAATTAGTATTAGCTCAGATATGCCAAACTTGTCAAACCTGATTACGGAATTATCAACACCTAGACGCAAATTTAGTAAGAAAGGTAAGGTTATGGTAGAATCTAAAGAAGATTTAGCAAAGCGCGATATACCTTCGCCGAACGATGCTGACGCATTTATCATGTGTTACGCCCCGCAAGAAGAGCAAGAATCATATGGATCGATATTTTAAAGGCTAATTATGTTTGGTTTATCAAAAAAAGAGAAAGACATTAGGCTCAATAATAAGTATCAAAAAGAGCTTAAGGATCTATTAATAAAAATTAACGCTAATAACAACACTCGCTCAGTCTACGCGCAGATGAGCGGTGGGTACGACAATAGCGATACTATCCACAACATTTATAACGACTTTGGATATCCAGACCAGTTACAATTTAGCAATTACTGGAATATGTATAGGCGGTTCGGCGTTGCGTCTGCGGTGGTCAATATCCCGCCTAATCTTTCTTGGTTAAAGCCTCCATCAATAGAATCAAGCGACAGATTCGAGAGAGAGTTTGAGGAATTAGTTAAAAACACTAACTTATGGAATCGACTAAAAGGGCTAGATAAAAGACAAAGAATTGGAAGGTACGCCGGTTTGTTTGTAGAGGTTGCTGATGGATTGATGCCCGAAGAAGAGATCGGAATGTTAAACAGTATTAGTCAGATAGTTAATCTAAAGCCAATTTACGAGGGTCAACTAATCGTAGACGCAACAGAAAGAAACCAAACATCTCCTAACTACGGACAGCCGATCATGTATGAGTTCAACCCGTCAGGCGATGGAGATAGAAACCGCGACGAGGCAATGACAAAAAAGATCCACCCATCGAGGTTGATTATAGCCGCAGAGGGTGCAGATGATGGCAGTATATACGGGATTAGCGCGCTAGAAAACATCTACAACGATTTAATGGACTTGCGAAAGATTAGTGGCGCAGGTGGTGAGGGGTTTTATCAAAACACTCGTAATGCGCCTGTGATAACCGCACAGGAAGGATTCAAAGCGCCAAGCACCACAGCAGAAAAAGAAGCGCTAGAAACTGAAATAGACGACTTTCTAGCAAAATGGCAAAGAAAGTTTGTGTCCAGGGGACTTGAGTTTAATTATCCAAATATTCGGCTAGACAGCCCTAAGGAGTTCGCCGAGGTTATATGGAACAATATATCGGCTGGTAGTGGAATATCTTCTAGCGAACTAAGAGGCGCTCAAACTGGCGTACTAGCAGGCGACAAGGATAATAAATCCACTATGGTTATGATCCAGTCTCGAAGAGAAAACTTCGTTAATGAATTAGTGACTGATGTGATTGACTGGTTTATTCGGTACGGCGTTTTAGAAAACACTCAATACGAAATAAATTGGGATGACATGACAGAGACATCGGAATCTGATCAGTGGGATTTGAATAATAAAAAAGCTGATGCATTCTCTAAATTAATTGATTCTTTGGGTAAGGTTGTTGGAGATGAGGTCGATATAGAGAAAGCATTTGAATTTATGGGATTTGAAGAGATTCCGTTAGATGTTTCTGAGATAGATGACACTGAAATAGATGAGGCGATGGATAATGGCGATATCGAGCAACCCGACCAAAACTAGGGGTATCGAGAAGGCATGGAATCGTGAAATAAATAAACGGTTTGCCGCGTTCAAAAAGTCAATACTTTCCGAATTTAAAGGGATAAATAGATTATTTGTCAATGAATTCAGCATTGATCCAAACTTACTATCAAATTACATAACATTTGTTCAAAGTGAGTTAGACAGGCTAATTGTAGGAAGCTGGCAAGAGGAATATCAAAGGCGTTCATATCAATTAGCAATCCAAAGATTATCGGCAGAACTTGAGAGAATAGTTCCAGTAACTACCTCTCCATCTCAGCTACTAGCCATCGTACCATCAACCATCAGCCCCGTTCATCAAGAAGCCCTAGGATTCCTTTATACTCGATCATTTGAGGCTTTGTCGGGACTTTCTCAGGAAATGACTAGAACGATGAGAAATATCCTATTTAACGGAGCGCAGGAGGGTAAGGGGATTGCCGAATTAACAAGAGAGATAACTAACCGCATAGGGGTAGGTAGAAGCCGGGCAAGATTGATCGCACAAACAGAAACAATACAAGCTTATCAAAGGGGAACGATCAATCAAGCAGACGTTGCTAGTGATTTTCTAGATGAGGAAATTAAAATGCGTTGGCTAACTAGAAGAGATAATAAGGTTAGACACCTACATGCAAGATGGCATGGCAGAATATTCTCAAGAGAGGACGCCTTTAAAAACATCAATATTAGCCCTTGGAATTGCCGCTGCGGGTTATCTCCTGTAATCAAAGAATCTGATACTGAAGCCAAGCGACAAAAATTCGACAGAGAAAGAAAGGAGTTAAGGGAGTTAGGCGAGCCTTAAGGCTTTGTTATAATGTCAATATAAGGTATACTAGTCACTGGCTCGTTGTGAAACGCCCTGTAATATATGAAAAAACTTTTATTTTGTACACATAAAGTAAATCGTGCCAACATAAAGCACGAAAGTAGAAAGGGGGTAGAGCATATCGTTCTAACCTCTTTTACCTTGCCTCCTAACATTGTAATGAATGGGGGTTTATATCCTACCGAGGAAAGGGACAAGTCCTTTGAGTCTCTCAATAGAACCCCTGTCACAGTTGAACATCCAGAAATAGATGGTGTTTACGTTTCTGCCAATGATCCAGAAATAGATTTTGATTTTAGGTTTGGCGCATTCAATGAGAACGCTCGAATAACCGATGATGATCGAATTGCTTTAGATAAAGTTATCAACGTACAGAAAGCACTTAAGACAGAGAAAGGAAAGCGACTCCTGGACAGGATTGAAGAGGTCGAGACTAACGATCAGGCTAGACCTATTCATACCAGTGTTGGTGTGTTCTTGGATATGGAAGAGGTTGAGCTTTCGACCAATGAAAGAGGTCAAGAGTACACTTGGGTCGCTAAGGATATGATTTTTGACCACGATGCAATACTGTTAGACAGCGTCGGAGCATCAACTCCAGATCAGGGGACTGGTATCGGAGTAAACAAAGAAGATATTAAAGTGGAACATTATGTTTGTGGCGAGAAGAAACGGAAAGTTAAAGCGGTTAACAATATAACCAATTCTGAGCTATCTTTTCACGAAATCGAGAGCAAGCTACATAAAAAAATTAATGAAGGATTAGTATCTTACGAAAATTGGACTATTTCAGTTTACGACAATTGGTTTGTTTATGAAACAAAACAAGGAGATTTATTCCAATCTAATTACACAATAGAAAAAGACGAAATCAATATTCAAGGTTCGCGTATACCGGTGGAGCGCGTAACCGAGTTTAAACCAATCAAAGCCGCCGAATCAAAAGAGGATAACGCTATGCGTGATACCATTATTGCTAAACTAGAAGAGTTAGGGATCGAGGTGAACGCCGAAATATCTGATTCTGATTTGATGGCAAAATACGACGAATCTTTAAAAATTAATAAAGACAAGTCAAAACCTGAGCTTTCTGACATTGTGGCTAACGCTGTTTCGGCAGCAATCAGCCCACTTAACGAAGAAATATCTAATCTAAAATCCACAATAACAGCAAATTCAGACAAGGAGCTTGATAAGCTAGCAATTTCGATTGTTAATTCTAAAAAGTATCCTAGTTTGGATGAGTCAGATATCAAGAGCCTCGGACTTGATAAAGCTAAGGCTATGGCAGCTAATTGCGGCGTTTCGCACGGCATCGGTAGCACGATGCATGTTAATGAAGAACCTGATACATTCATTAAAACGAATGTTGAAGATTTACCGGAATAAGGAGGCTAAACAATGGCTACCAAAGGTAAAAGAAGTATTTATGTAGGCCCAGCAGATCACGGTCATTCTGGTAAGCCTTTAAATGTTGAAGGCAAGGCGCTTAGCGCTGTTAGACCTGGGGCTTTATGCGCTCAGGCGGCAACCGGAATTAATGAGAACGCGCAAGCTGCTACAACTCTCGGCGCATCTTTATTAATCGCAGACAAAGACCAGCAACGAGGCAAAACGGTTGATGACGCTTGGACGATTAATGAAAACATGGTTGCTTTCCAGCTACGATCTGGAGAGATGGCTAATGCATTAGTTGCAACAGGTCAAAACATCACAGCAAGCGGCACACCGTTAAGCTCTAACGCTGATGGCACGTTAAAGATTGCTGTCACTCCCGCAACAGTTGGTGCAACCAGTGAAGAAATACTGGCATACGCCGATGAAATTATTAACACTGCGGCGGTAACGCTTGTACGTGTTGTAGCGGCTTAAGGAGGATTTTAGAATGATTTTTACAAAACCTTTAGTTGTAAATAGCAAGCCTGCACAACGCCAACTTAAAGAGCGTGACGCATTGCGAAGCTGTTTCAACATTAACGAAAAAAGATTCGCTCAAGAAATGCGAGCGCATGGGCTTAATGTCAATGCTGGCCGCATCCCTGATGAAGTTTTCAGAGAGTTTGACAATGTCACTGTTGAGCGAATGAAATTAGACGAGGGCGACGCATTTTTAAATGACTTGATGCCTATGTCTCGTTCATTACCAATCGGAAAGCTGACATTTGAAAATCGTAGAGCTTCTGACGCTGGAAACGTACAAACCTCTATGACTGGTCAAGTCGGCGTTAAGTTTGATAGTGTTGATTTCAGTGTTGAAGGTACGATTATCCCAGTACATGACAATGGGTATTCTCGAAACTGGCGTGAATTCTCTGCTAATCAATCAGAAGGATTCGATTCTTTGATTGATGATCAGCGAGAAAACGTTTCAGCGCATCGCAATCATTTGGCTGATACTTTCTTGGATGGTCATTTAGACAAGAACGGTCAAAATATAGTTGTCGATGGGCGATCATGGTCAGGCATGAGAAACTCCACAAAAGTGGCCCAGGTTGACTTTGGTATTGGCGGAGTTAACTTTGATTTTACTGATACCGCTCAAACACCTGATGCAATCAAGTTGGCATTCATCCAGGTTCGCGACATTATGCGACTAACTAACAAATGTAGTCATGATTTGACTTATTATATTAGTACCGAAATTGCCTCAAATTGGGAACGCAAATTCAGCACTCAATATGTTGGTGGAACTATCGCAGAAGAGTTGTTATCACTTCGCGGCGTTGGAGCTATCAAAGAATCTGATAAATTAGGTTCTGGCGCGGCAACGGCTGGTAACGAAATGATGGCTTTCCCTATGAATAGCTTAGTTAGGCCTCTTGTCGGAATGGGTATTTCAACAATGGCGCAGCCTAGGCAGATTTATAATGCAAATTATGATTTTGTTGTGGCTTCTGCGGTTGGTTGGGAAGTTCGAGATGATTTTTTTGGAAACACCTGTGCAATGTCAGGTAAGGACTAAGTTATGAGTAAATTTATAGTAGCACATCCTAAGCTTTACATGAACGTCGATGGTAAAATGGCTCATGTGAGTAAAGGCACAGAACTAGCAATGGACGACAAAGACGCTAAAAGCCTATTGTCTAAGGGTAAAATCTTAGCCAAAGGCTCAGGAAAAAAGGTTGATGTTGGCTCTAAAAAGAAAGGTGATAGCGCATCCTAGTGATGCGTTAGCTTATGGCTAGGGTTACCGATCCAGAAGTGAGGGCGATAATTCCTGATACTGATATCAGCGATTTGACCCCTTACATCACATCGGCTAGTTTGCTGGTTGACAGGGCTGCACTCACTGAGTGTGGAGCTAGCTTGTTACCAACTGAATTAGTAGAGGTTGAAAAATGGCTATCCGCTCATTATGCGGCTGTCAGTGACCCCAGTTTAGCTTTACAGTCTGAGAGATTCGAGAATGCGCAAAACGTATACTCGCGAGGAAAAAGCGATAAAGGCGGGATTCTATCGACTCAATACGGGCAAATGGCCAACACTATGTCCAATGGTTGTTTGATGGAAGCAGATTTGCAAACAGCTTCCTATTCTGCGTTAGGCGGCTGTTATGAGTAGATTTAGACTTCCTCAAACGGCCACTTATTGGACGCCATTAACTAATGATGGATTTGGTGGTAAAACCTGGGGCAACCCGGTAAAAATTAAAGCTAGAATTGCTAATCGAAATGAAGTTATGTTTGATAACGAAGGTAAACAAATAACAATCAATAAAGCGGTTTACAGCAAGGCAAATATTCCTATTGGATCTTACGTTGTCGAAGGCGATAGCACATTCAATAATAGCCCTGTTGATAACGCTTTCATGATTATTAAAAATGTTTCTAATCAATCAATGAGCGATATGTATATGGTGTTAGCGCAGTGATTAGAGGCAGAAGAGAAGTTCTAAGAAACCTAAACCGAGAGATACGAAATATCGAGGGCGATATCTCAAGAGGTCTGTTGGCGGCTGGTGTTTTCGTTGAGGGCGAATCTAATGAAATAGTTCCACACGATAAAGGCGTATTAATAAATTCATCCTTTGTTGATTTGCAGCGTAGCAGAGGCAGAGGTGCTGTCAGGGTAGGATATAACGCTAAGTACGCTGATTTTGTTCATGAAATGCCAGAGACTAACAATTTCAGCAAGCCAGGCACAAGCTCAGGGTTTTTGTGGAAAGCTGTATCAAGAAACGCTAGATTGATAGTAGAAATTATAAGATCAAGGGCTAGGTTTTGAATGCAGTTAGCTTTGATATAGCGACTTTGTTAAACGACAATGCTTTCGGCACACTTGGAACTGATTTGGCTGGGATGGCGTGGCTTGAAGGCGTGGACGAGCAAGTTTTAGTGTTAGACACTGGCAGTATCGATAGACCATTAGCTTTACAGTCAGAACAGCCAACGTTTCAAATACTGGCACGAGGCAAAAAGAAAGAGTCGCTCAAATTAGCTCACGATAAATTAAGGGCGATACACGAATTTTTATTACCGCTAAGCACGACAACGATTAATGGAGAGGATTATTTGAGCTTCTTTCCAATAAGCGCCCCAACCGGAATAGGTCGGGACAAAAACGACAGGGCGGTATTTACTGCTAATTATTCAACATTTAGAAACCCATTGTAGGAGGTCTACAAAATGGCATCAAATAATTTACAAGGTCGCACCCTGTTGTTAGAAATTTTTGACGGCGGTGTGTTTAAAGAGGTTGGCGGGATTAACACACGAGAATTCACGCGAGATAACCCAGTTTCAGACGTTACCAACCAATCTACGACAGGCAACGAGACAGAGGCTTGCTATGTTGGTTATTCGACTGTGACGCTGTCAGGTAGTGGCGTAGTTGATAAGCGCTCTAGCGGCACTTTAATTGCTTATAAAGCGCTGGCTACTATTGCGAATTCTAGCGACCCAACTGCTCGATTCAGACTGAGTGACGAATTAGAAACCCACGACGGGACTTTTAACATCACATCATTTGGTAAGACCGGCGAAGAACAAGACATAGTCCAATTCAGCATGAGCTTACAAAATTCTGGCGTAATAACATATTCATAGGAGTAAAATAAAATGGCTTTATTGTCTGTGCAAAAAGTAACCAAGGCAACTGGCGGGCTTACCCATACAGCGGCTGCTGCGGCTGGCGACACGTTCCCAAATGACGATCAAACATTCGTCCATGCGGTCAAATCGACGGTTGGCACAACCACAATTACAATTACTGCGGTTATTGATCCAGTTATTTCGCCTGTTGCTGGTAGTTTGACTGTTCCAGATGTTGTGATTACAGTTCCTGCAAGTGGCGATACGCATTTTAGCGTCCCTCAATCTCACACGTCGAACGGTATAGTCAGCATGACGTATGACTCAGAGGTTGATCTAACCTTGGCAGTGGCTAAAGTGGGTCAGTAATGGCTAGCAGTCGAAAATTAGGGTTGCAAGAAGTTTTAGTTGGTAATGATCTATATTTATTCAAAGCTGATTTTAAATTTCTACAAAGCCTAAAAGAAAACAGCTCGTATGACCCGATGGAGATCTATGATAGCTTTTCGTCTGGCAAATGCGATCTTGATTCTGTGATAGATATTTTGAGTTGCAGTATGGTTTCCATCAACAAAGAGCCAATCAACAATCCAGAAAAGACAGCAGAGAATCTAATATCGATGTTTGGACTACAGGAATGCTGGTTCTTGTGTTACAAGTTATTAAGTGATTCTATGATCGGTGACATAAAAAAGTCAGAGCTTCTACTGGACGAGAAGATCCAGAAGCTGAAAAAATTAAACTTTTCCCCATCGACGAGTTTGAGAAAACAGCCCTTTTTATGGGTATATCAAGCGTGGATTTTTGGGACATGTCTATGGGTCAGTTTCAAGCTCATAAGTCCGTTTTTTACTTAAAAAATGGGTTAGACGAAAAGGGTAGCAAGCCCGATGAAATGACGCTTGGAAAACTTCATGAATTAAAAGAAAGGATCAAAAAGGCTAAAGAAGATGGCGCTTAGACTAGGTGAATTACAAGTTGATATAGGTGCTGATACTTCCGATCTAAATCGAGCCAACAAGGAAGTAAAAAGAACCGCTGGAAGTATGGAAAAATCTTTCAGCCGCGTGGGTGCAGCAATCGCAGCCGCCCTATCTTTTCAAGTCATAAAAAACACAGTTATGATAGCTGATCGCATGAATCAGTTAGACGCTCGCATTCGCAACGTAACAAAATCAGCAAAAGATTTCAGGATAGTAAGAAAAGGTATTCGCGATATAGCGAAAGAAACAGGCGCATCTATACAGTCAGTAGGAACTCTCGCACAACAGCTATTGATATCTGGCGAATCCATTGGGGCAACCTCAGATCAAATAGTCCAAATGACTTCTAATCTTAACAAGCTGGGGGCTATTGGTGGATCTAGTGCTGAGCAAATGGGTAATGCCATGCTCCAATTTGGTCAAGCCATGGCTGGCGGCGTGGTAAGGGCTGAAGAGTTTAATTCGATTGTAGAAAATACCCCTTTAATCGCTAAGGCTATCGCCGACGGTATGGGTGTCAGTGTTGGCGAATTGCGAAAAATGGTTATTGATGGGAAGTTGCTATCAGAGGATGTGTTTAAAACTTTAGAGGGGCAAACGGAATCAATCAACAAAAAATTCGCTGATATGCCTTTGACGGTAGAAAGGGCAAGCGGAATGATTCAAAACTCTTTTGCTGTAGCAGTGCAAGAAATAGACAATGGGCTTGGGATAACCGAAGATATAGCCGAATCTATGAAAGAGATTAGCGAGATAATCGAGGAAGATCTAGTTCCAGGAATTGATAACATGGTTCTAGGAATAAAGGAGTTTTTAATCAACCTGGAAGGCTCAACAGGAGAAGCAAAAGAGCTGGTCGAGGACACTTTCGATTTAGCTAGATCGTGGGGCTTAGTTAAAGATGGCGTAGGCTTTGTTTTTAAGTCAATCAAAGAATTGCCAGTCAATCTAAAAGGTATAGTCGCTATAATTGTAGGCGAAGTATCTCAGGCATTCATTAAGCTTAGTTCGATAATCGATATAGTCTGGTTAAACATTTCTAACGGATTTAAAGATGCAATGTTTAGCGCTATTAATAAAGTTAAAGCAGGATTTTTTGACTTCATAGGGAGCGTTCAGAGAGACTTCCAGAGGTTGTTTGAATTTGTTGGGCTTGATAATGTAGCTGAATCATTTGAAAACGCGGCGAATCAATCCAAAGAGGTATCTGCGAATCTAACCGCATTTAACGAAGAGCAACTATTGATAAGACAAGATCAGTTGTTGCGCGAGGTGTTAGCCGTTCAAGAGCTTGAAACAATAAAGCTAGAAGCTTCGCAATCTGCAATTGATGCAGGGTTAAACGAAACGGAAAATCTTAAAAAACAAACAGAAGAACGCATCAAGCAATTAAAGAAGGAAATGAAAGAGCGGCGCAATGCTCAAGCGGCAGAGGGTAAGGCAAATGCAAAAAAAGTTATCAACGACAAAGACACAAAAGATAAGTTAAACTTTAATTTGGACGACGCGCAAAAGACAGCATCATCATTGGAGCAGGCGGGAATTGCTGACGGTAAGACAGCCGCAGCGGCACAGATAGGCATATCAGCAGCTAAAGCAATATCTAAAACGAGCGAGCTTGGTTTTCCGCAAGCGCTACCTTTTATCGCTCAAGCTCTTGCTACTATAGCGACTGCCAGAAATGCGCTAAAAGGTGGCGGGAGGCAGGCAGGCGGCAATGTATCTCAAGGAGTTATGCATCCTGTTAATGAGAATGGCCAGCCAGAGCTATTAGTGCAAGGATCAAAACAGTTCTTGCTGTCGGGTCAGTCAGGTGGGCAAATAATACCAGCCACTAGCATGGCAATGGGCGGCGGTGGCGGCATGAATGTCACAGTAAATAATAATGCTCCCGATTTAGTTGAAGTAGGTGAGCCATTTGTTACGCAAGGGGAATTACAAATATCAATCGGTCGCGCAGTCAATCAAGCGGTTGACCAGGTAAATTCAAGCTTAGCTAGTGGGCGGGGGGATTCTGCTGAGTCAGTAAGACAGGGTTTTAATTTGACGAGGAATATCTAATGGCTGTTAATTACCCTACCAATCTACCTATCCCGCTAGTCACTGGTTACACGCACTCTGACGCTCAAAAGGTTAGGCGGAATGATGTTGAAACTGGCGCGCCAAGGTTTGAGCTATTATCCGAGGACGGCGCTAGCTTTCCCACTGTGACATGGTTGTTTAAGCCTGTTGATTTTCAGGTGTTCGAGGGTTTTTATAAACACTCTCTTAAGTTTGGCGCGATATCGTTTAATATGAATTTACAAGTGGGGGCTGGATTAAAAACACATGAGTGCTATTTTAACAAACCATACAAGCCGAGCCTTAGCGGAAAGCTATGGCGCGTATCAGCGTCACTAGTAACAGTTGAAAAACAATATAATACACTAGAAGAATACAACGAAACGTTAGCGCTAAGAGAATCAATTTCAGGCAACCTTCAACCGTGGTTCGACCAATTCAATAACATTGTTAACAATGAATTGCCAGAGGTCGGTTAGTGGCTAGCTTAGACGAGTATAAGAAATTTGTTGCGAGCGCGCCTCAAGCTGAGAGGGAGTACCGAACAATTGAGTTGTATCATCCTGATTTTGATCAGACATTACGATTTGTTAAAGACTTCAAAGATATTAATCTGACATTAGAGTCTACCGCACCGCGAAACCCATCAACAAGCGTTACATTTACAGCAATTAGCATGAATATCAACGAACCGATTGAAAGCGGTGAAGTTGAGCAGATTTTATCGGTTGACATGGGCGCTGTAGGGAATGAGGTTAACGATCAATTAGCGCAAATAACCGAAACTGGATCATTGATACCAATCGAGTTAATTTACAGAAAATTTTACAGCGGAGATCTAACTGAACCAGTTTTGGTTTTATCGCTATCAGTTGCTAACGTATCTTTCAATGGTTACGAATCAGTTTCAGTTAATTGTGAAGATGTTAATTTTGCAACCAAGAGGGCTGGGGAGCTTTACACTATCGAGAGATTCCCGACGCTGAGAAATATATGAATTATAATAAATACATTGGAATACCTTGGGTTTGCGGAGGATCAACTGAAGAAGGCGCGGATTGCTGGGGTATTGTTAAGATGGTATACAAAGATTTATTAAATATAGAAATAGGTCATTATAATGTATCTGAAATTAACAATTCTGAAAAAACATCCGACAAAATAGAGATGGTTAGAGATAGCACGCAAGACTGGATTCAAACCGAAAACCCAGCAATTAATGATGTTATAATGATGGTTAATAGAATGACTGGCAGACCAGAACATGTCGGAATTTTCATCGGAAAAGGCAAAGTACTACATTCTATGACGAGAGAAAACGGACAATCAGAGATACACGATATTAAACTAATTAAGCGCCTGTTTAAGCGCTTAGAGTACTATCGATATGCCGGCTAGCGTTATTGTTCATCACGATCCAGAAGGGATCAATAAAAGAATTATTCATTCGGTTGATGGAAATCTTTTAGATTGGCTCATATCTGAATATGGTGAGCATGGGTTTAATACGCCTACAGTGATCTTTAATGGGGATGTTGTAGAAGAAAATGCAATAAATCTAGATAACTATAATGACATTAATTTAGAGCTAAATGACCACGATATAATTAACATTGTACACAGACCGCAAGGTATAGAAGTTCTTTATGCTGTTATCATCGCAGTAGTTGCGGCGGTTGTTTTAACGCCTGATATCTCACCGCCACCAGCGCCAGAGAATCCAAACTTTGCAAAGACTAACGAAAGTCCAAACAATAGACTGACTGGTCAAACAAATATAGCCAGACCCTTAGCTAGAATTCCAGATATTTACGGCAGGATGAGAGTATACCCCGACCTTGGGGCGAAAACAGTGACCGAATATATTCAACATGTTAAATTTGTGACTGAATATCTTGTTGTCGGTCGCGGTGAATTTCAGATAGATAACATCAAAAGCGGTGAAACGCTTTTAAGTGAAATTTCTGGATCAACATTTACGACTTACGCACCTAACTCGATTATTCCAGAGTTGCTAGATGTAACAGACTCAAACGAGGTTAACGGTCAAGAAGTTACAGCGCCAAATGATGCAACAAACTTCGACACCAACGCGTCAAATGTGATTTTTACAGCGTCAAGCAAAAAGATAAGTGGGTTTCAAGGCGGCTTAGCAGCATTTGAAAGCTTGAGTGAGGGGGATGAGTTTGTTGTTGCTGGCACAACAAATAACAATGGTACTTATACTTTTGTTAGTTTTGCCAAAAGTGGTGGCGTTAACGAGCCGCCAGATTATATCGACTTTTACAGCTACTCTATCACTGTAGAAGAGTCGCTGACCGATGAAACTGTAAATAGCTCCGTTTCTTTTTCAGCACTTGGATCACCTGGCTCAGATCTAATAGGCGCTTTCATTGTACCGGGAGATACCGAGGAAGTATGGTTTGATATTGTAGCGCCGCGAGGTTTAGCTAATAGACAATCTGGAAGCACAACAACAGTCACAGTACAATTAGATTTAATTCTTGATGAGATAGATAGTCAAGGTAATATTATAAATACTGAAACAACAACAGTGTATATCTCTGACAATACTTTAGACGCTAGGTTTTACACGTTTAAAATAACCCCATCGAACGCTGGATCTAGATATCAGGCAAGCGTTCAACGTATAAGTAATACTGTAAACGATTCTAGTTATTATGATCAAACTAAATGGGCAAGACTTGGTGGAGCTGGAAAAATAACCAGCTACAATCAGGGCAACATTACGACGATACTATTAACCACGCAGGCTACCGATCAAGCAACCCAATCACAAGAAAGAAAGTTTAATGCTGTAGTAACCAGAAAGTTAAGAACTTATACAACGTCTGGCGGCGCTATAATCCCTGCTTTGTCTGGCACGACACGGTTTGCTGATGCGCTATTAGAGCACTCAACGAATTCCTTTATAGGAAACAAACCAACAACCAGCATCGATCTAGATGGACTTTATGCTATACAGGAGCAACTAGATAATGTTTCGCTGTACGGCTCTATTTTAGGTCGATTTAGCTATTCTTTCAGTTCAGAGAAATCGAGTGTAAAGGATGAAATAATAACTATTGCAAACGCTTGCAGGGTGTTTATTAAAAAAATAGGCGACAGGTTAGAATTTGCGAGGGATGAAGAAAGAATTAACCGAGTAACACTATTTAACAATCGAAACAAAAAACCGAAATCAGAAAAAAAATCAATTAGACTACAAAAGCCGAATGATTTTGACGGCGTAGAATTACAATGGGTTTGGGAAGATACAGGAGAGTCTTTTACCGTAAAGCTCCCTGACAACGGAGAGACAAACCCTAAAAAAATAGAAGCCGCTGGGATAAGAAATTTTAAACAAGCATGGAATAGAGCAAAAATAGAATTTAACAAATTAAAACTTAATCGAGAGTCGATCGTCTTTGAATCAACAAGCGAAGGGCTTTATGCGGTAACTGGCGATAGGGTGGCGAATGCCGACGGGACAGATATTAAAGCCCAATCTGGTGAGATTAAAGCGATCAACGGTCTAGCTGTTAGCACTTATACACCTATTGACTTTAAAGGAAGTGCGAACGGGACGGTAATCTTAAGGGATGAATCTGGGTTGGTTGATAGCGAAATAACAGTGACCCAAATACCTGGTGATGAATACGGGTTTATTTTAGGATCTACCCCTAGTATAACGGTTCGGGTGAGGGGTGAGTTAAATTACCAAGTAGGGACGCTTTACACTTTTGCATTAACCAACGAAACTAAAATAAAAGACTATGTGATACAAAAAAACTCACCAAAAAACAATGGTTATGTAAGGCTAGAATTAACTAATTATAATCCGCTTGTTTATGCGCCTGATGCGGAAATACCACCAGATCACGAAACAACGCTAATATCAGTATCAGCGGACGCGGTAGCAAGTGGCAATATAATAGAAAGCCATACTATTAAACTAGCAGCGGTTGCTTCAGAAACGCTGGCATGGAGTGCAGCCCCGACAGGAACTTATTCGGCGACTAATGTCGCTGAATTTGCTAGAATGACATTTAGCGCAAATATAGACGGAACATGGAGCATTTCAGGATACGGCTCATCACCAGATTCAGGCGCTGGTGATTACAGGCCTAAAGTTATTGGTGATGATCCGGATAATTACGAAATTAAAATAACCCAGTCAAAAACCGCTGGATCTGGGACGGTTGCATCTGTAGGCGGAACGGTTTTCGGATCGTTTGTTGCGCACACTGGCACTGAGGGGATTAGAGTTATAGACTCTGTGTCTGGGATAACAACAGTTGATATCACTGTGGAGATAAGAGAGATAGCAACGCCAGCAAATACAACGGGCGTAGCCTCGTTTACATTTAGTGTTGATGGCGTACCCCCGATATAGGTGAAGAATGAACGCATGGTATGACAAAACAAAAACAACGATAGGTAAAGCAGGTTTAAATCTGAATACGCTATCAAACCCTAAAATCATCGCTATTGAAGAGGGTTTATATACTTTTTCTCAAGCGCATGATTTTTTAGACGACATACCAGTCGGCGCTAGATTAGCGACCGCTACAATGGCTAGTGTTACTTTTGGCGTGTCATTAGAATCTTATTTAGACGCAGCAGATACAACTTTCACTACTCCAGCAGTGGGGGTGGTTGAGGCTTTGGTTATTTACAATGATACAGGCGTTGAAGCCACAAGCCCGTTAATATTATACATTGATTCTGGTGTAACGCTTCCAATCACAACAGAATCGGCAAGGGACTTAGAAATAATCTGGAACGCTAATGGTATAGCTAAATTATAGAGGTTAAAAAATGGCATTATCTACAGACGATTTAAACCAACTTGAAACGAACATTGACGCGGCTAACACATGGGTCAATGGCGACAAAAATACAGACGCTATCGCTTCTAATGGGGATTCGATTAAATCTATTCAAAAAATAAACAAGGAAGCGAAACAGTCATTTGATCAACACCTTGCGACATTAGGTTTTGAGCCGCCGATTGCTTTCGCGTCCAGCATTCTTGTGGATAGAACGACTCTAACGGTCGAATATTTAACTAATGTTTATGCTCCGCTAGCAAGTGTTATACCTTTTACTACTACAGCGTCATTTGTTTCGGCGGAATGGTATCTAATTACTGATAACGTACCAGCGCAATCAGGGAATCAAGGAAAAACACTAACAACAGACGGGACAACTCTATCATGGACTGATAAAAACCCCCTTACTTATCCAACATTAGCGCTTGGTCTTGCGGATGGCGCTAGATGGCAAGTAGGGATGTATATTGATCTTGAAGAGCGAACGGCTGGAAACGGAGGCGGAGGGCGATGGAAAGTCATAGCAAGCACAACAAACAACGGATTTAATATTGTTGATGTGCCTTTAAATGCTGCTATAAGCTTAAGCTTGGTAATAAGCGAACGGATAACAAGTTCTCAACTGGGCGGCACATCGACAGGCGACCAGCTAGCCATTCTAGATAAGCTGGCTGAACTTGCTTATTTAAACGGAGTTTGGGGCATTGTTGATGATTATGCCCACACCGTCAGCGCATCATGGGTTTTAGAAAATGACGGTTTAGCTATATGGTTTCTAGGCAATGCAAGAATAGTGCCATCGTCGAATACGGTTCTATCTGGAATAACAATAGGCGGGGTAACTACCCCATCCAGAATGTACATATATAGACCTAAAGTCGATAGAACCACTTATGATGGAGCTACCGAGAATGTTGGTATAACTTATTTAGAAATGACTCAGTGTAGCGTTATAGATGCAGAGTCGCGCTTCTCAAAATACAATCACCACTGGAATCCAACATCAGGCGGTAACGCACACAATAAATATGACAACCTTCAAGGGATTGGGGGGTTCTATAATTTTTGGTTGGAAGGTCAAGGCGCAACATCTTATACAAATGAGAATCAGTTCAATTGTGGTAGAGGTTTTTGCACTTCTGATACAGACACAAATCTTAGGATATCAACTGGGTCAACAAAGATCCCATCTGGCAACCACTTCAATGATATTTCATTGGAAGGGCAGGGGGTGCAGGGAGTCTATGATGATGGAGACTCTAACACTTTTAAAGATTGCCGAAGTGAGGGAACATGGTCTAGCGGTTATTTCCACGTATTAGGGCCTAACTGCACAAGATCGGTAGTCATGTCTAGCAGGCTTGACTATACTTTTAATTCCAAACAGGCAACCACACCAAGGCTAACAAAAATATCGTATAGAACAGGATCTGAATTATTCACAGCTAATAACTTATTGACGACATTGAGACTTGAGAATACGAGCACATCCAGAGGCACTGGACTTGAGATATATAACACTAGACAGAATGCAGATGCTTTTGCTTGGCAAGCGTGGAGAAAGATATCATCCGCTAGCGGCACGCATGACGGCGCAGCAAATGCGGCGATATTAACAGACTCTGGCGAATCGTGGACTATTAACGCTTTTGTTGATGCGCGGATAGAAAACACTACCGATGGAAGTTGGGGGATCGTGACAGCTAACACTGCAACAACAATCACAGCGACACTAGCAGACGGCACAGATAACGACTGGGATGTTGGAGATGCTTATGTGGTTTATCTTTCTAATGGATATCTCAACACTCTAGGAATATTACACGCTAGACAAAAGCTAAAGGTCGGATCATCGAACCCTGCTTATACAGTTACAAACGGATTAACAGACAGAACTTATGATGCTAACACGGTAACAATAGCAGAACTCGCTGATGTTGTTGGGACTATAATATCAGACTTGAAAGGCAAAGGATTATTTGATTAATAGATCAATTTAACTCTTCACCGGAGTATTTTTTGCCTGAAACAAATTCAATTAATCTATTTATATAGCTTGAGCCTATACACTTATAGTTAATTTGTATTGTATTTAATTAAATATTAGATATATAATCACCTCACTAACTCAGAAAAGGGTAATAAATGAAGAAGAATAAACAAAAATTTGAAAAGCTGATTAAGCCTGGCAGACCGATTATTGGAAGGGTAGTCAAATCATCTCAGCCATTGAGCTTAGATGGAGACATTATCGCTTGGTTAAAAAGTAGCGGGAACGCTAGCGGCATGGCTAACAGATTATTGAGGGCAGCCAAAGATAAACACGACATTGATTCAGAGGGGTAGATGATGGATACCACATGGAAATAAAAAGGATAGCCTTAAGGGTGGTGGTTATAGTTTTTATTATTTTAATATCAATTTATGAGATATCGCTATGAAAACAGGCAATAGCTTTACTGACTTTATATCAAGCAAAGAATACGGTAGATTCTTCGTAGTCACAGAAACAGAAGCTGAAGAAATCAAAGACAAGAACAAAAAAATAAAAGCTAGCGAAAAGCATAAGCTGTTAGAGATTAGACGAAGAATTGAAAACTATCAAATCAACAAAGAGCTAGGGTTAATTTAAGGAGATTAAAGTGAAGTTAAAAGACTGTAAATACGGAAAAATTGTTGTCAGCGGCAATAGGATAGGTATGGTTGTCGGTATTACCAATACTTGTCCTCATAGGAATTCTTCAGAAAGGTCAAAGCCAGAAAATGCAAGGCCTTTAATTGAATGGGCTGGTGGAACAACTCACGCAATCCATCAAGGCAATATCGAGTTATACAAAGGGAGTCTTTAAAATGAAATGGGCTGAAGTTATTGATATATATTTCATGACCGCTATACAGTTTGGCGCTGAGGCAGCGACTCATGCTTATCTGGAAAGCAACCCAGAGCATGATAAATATTACGAAAACCTAATACAGTACTTTAACAACGTTATAGCAAACAAACAATTTGAAGACACGCTAGACAAAGAATTCGTGGAGCAAAAATGAACACTAAAACACTCAAAGAGCTTGCTGACGAACTAGAAAGCTTGGTTGATGATAGCGGTCAATTTAAGGAATTCAAACGACCAGACGCAGCGATATCTGTTTTAACAATTGCTGAAAGGTTGCGCAGGGAGTTGGCAGTTAGTCGCGAGTATGAAAGGCGTACATCGATGCAGCATAGAGAGTGTGATAGGGCGCTGCAAGAGCTTTCTAACTTGTCAGAGTTCAAAGACAGAGCATAAGATTATGAGCCTTGAGTCACTAGAAAGTGAGCTAGAAAAACTCTTAGAAGATAACGAAGAGGCTCAGAAAGCTCAATGGGCTATCGATAATCGGTTAAAGCTATGTAAAACGCCTTTACAAAGATCTGAAATGTTACATGAAATGATGCTCGAATCACTGATAAGGCTTAGAGACACAATAAACGGCAATATCATGCAGAAAGAAAAATGTAACGTTTTATCATTTAAAGAAAAAGACAATGAATAAAATAATATCCGAGGCAAAAGAAACAATATTTATAATCGTTGGAATGATTTTGTTATTAGCTTTATTGTTACTTTTAATAACATTCCCAATTATTGTGACTTTAACCATGATGACAATAAGCTACGCACTTGATAAATATGGAGATAGATAAAATGAACCACTTATTAGAAGTAGAGATTAACGCAGAAGGATGCAAGCTTGCTTACCTATCGCCGATTGATGAAAATGATAAACCAAAAGACGGGTTTAGAATAGCAGGGCCTAAGGCGTGGGGAGGTAGTCGGAATATAGCGAGAATAAAGTTAAACGACGCTGACTTAGTTAGATACATTAGATGTTATGCTCCAGGTGTTTTGTCTGAATTAATTCAAGGGAAACTAAAATGATTAAAAAATGGCACATTATATTGTTTATGGTTTTATTACCCTACGCACTTTATTATTTGTTTAATGAAGCTAGCTCTGAGCTAGTTTCAATTTCTGTTATTGTTGGCGTATGTATTGAGGTTTCTTGTATGTTTTTTATTTCAGAGTATTCAGAAGAAGAAATCAACAAATTTTTAGGAGTTAAAAAATGATTAACCCACCAAA
>Ga0316207_10000766_pt1 | contig 45850 bp, 52 predicted proteins | sample 6weekpyrite_MG_FD_204943 | JGI IMG/M metagenome (GOLD analysis project Ga0316207, IMG submission 204943) | Microbial mat bacterial communities from mineral coupon in-situ incubated in ocean water Damariscotta River, Maine, United States -... | ecosystem: Environmental > Aquatic > Marine >... | reverse complement strand
CCGCTGTATGACGGGTGATATTTTCATCAAACTGAATGAAATCATCGCGACTGATTGAGCCGCTAGAGCCTACAAACGTGACCAGACGGTGACAGAAATGCGAAATGTTGTCGCTATCCAATCCCTCGAAGCGTTCATCCCGCAACTGGTCTTGTAGTTCCTCGAATTTGTTGACACCGAATTGCCTCAGCATCCATTGGTTCAGGACCAATTTATGTTGGAATTGAAGAGGCATTAGTTTGCAGCCTCCATCGAGCATAATTTCAGCATCTCTTCATGCATCCACTCGGCTCGCTTTTTCAGGTAGGCCTCATAGTCGCCGCCCTTGATTTCGTCCCAAGGGATCAAGTGACTTTCTATTCGGCGCTGCACCTCTGCTTCACCAATAGTGGAGCCAGCAATACGCTCGTTGATATATTTCTCGGGCGATTTTGAAGAGATGTTTCTGTTCGTCTTCCAAGTAATTAATGCGCAGTTTAGTGCACGATATATTTCAGTATCCGTATAACTGTCCTTCAGATACGCGATTGGGAACAAATGATGGTATTCCCTCTTACCTAAGTGGTCACGTCCAGCAGGAGTACTATCCGCAAAGTCCAGCCCACCAGCCTTCAATGAAAGTCCCAACAATGCACGTGGCAGACGATCTTTTCTGGTTGGCCAACCAGCTGATAGAAATTCTTCCTTGGCAGGTAGTGGAAACTCAACGTCATCAAAAATAAGCGGGGTGATGTCCCTTTCGCCATTCAACCATTTTGTTAGCTGGCGGTAGTCAACAAGTGCCCTTGTAGCGGACGTCTTTTCATATCGGTCGGTAAAGAATGTGCGCCACAGGTATTTCCTTAGGACACTTCGGGCTTCACCTTCCTCATCAAGTCCTTCCCTTACACTCGCCCATAAAGCGGCAAGTGGTGCTAGGCATACATCAGTGGGAAGCCGCTTTGCATCAAAGACCTTTTCCTCCTCAAGGAATGTGATTGCCTTTTTGGTGCCACTCTTCAATTCATCCCAATTGTCCACCAGTTTGCTGCTAAACTCGCCATCTAGAAATGTACTGCGGGTAGCGGTTTTATCTTGTAATAGCGCACTGACCTGCAACAGGAAGTTTCGTGGTGTTGTATAATGATGCAGGTTGGGAACATGCAGAGTGAGTTCATCGGTCATGTCATGCAGTGATTGACTGGTAGCAGCTTCTACCTGAGCAACAACAATGTCATAAGCATCAAGCGGTGCAGATGATGTATTCATCTGAACAAACACATTCAATGCAGTATCTGCAGGGGTGGAACTTGGCAGTGATAAGAATGGAATATTGAATTCAGCGAACAATTGACGGTATTTGTTTCCAACCTCGATGATTTCCAGAAGCATGTCAGTGTCGCTACTGCTTGCTGTTTTTGCCCACTCTTTAAGGGCTACCTCACCATCACTGCCGGGACAGAAAAGATGGATCGGCATCATCTTCTTTTCCCAAACCTTGGCTGGGTCATCCGCCCAAATAGGATACTTCTTGCCATCTTTCATGTATCGGCCACATGACCAAATTTGATGGTCAGCACCTTCTTCATCCTCTTCCAGCCAGAGAAAGTATGAGCGATCTGGATAATGGTCCGTTAGGGAACGCCATAGTGCGGTAAAGCGCTGTTGACCGTCTAGCAGATGTTCAATGATCCGATCGCCACTGTTGGGTGCGCCGACGATTGGTCGGGATAGAAACTTCTCAGTTTCGCCAACTTCCAATATCAATACGGCGCCTGCGGGAAGGCCGTTTATAACTGTTTCCAGCAACCCTGACACTCGTTGATGATCCCATGCTTCAAATCGCTGAAAGCGAGGAAGCATAATCTGGCGATTGCGGATGATTTCAAACCAGCGCGGCAAGGTTCTGTTACGTGCTTCAATCATCACAGGCCCTCCACATCAAACATGCGGGTTTTGAATTCCTGTTCGATGAGGCGGACCTTCCACGTTTCGTTATCGCGGCGGAGGTTTTCAAGGTTGTTGTCGCCGTTCACATAGACTACATCAAATTCGCTGTCGCGGGTGTTGTACTCTTGCTTAGTGAACCAGTCATCTAGCGCTTCACGTGTGATATCTGCCGTGTTGCGCCATAGCACAAGGATCTTGTCGCCGGAACGGGTCTCCCCCTCAATAGCTAGCACACCACGTGTGCGAACTCTTTTTGCTACCTTGAGGCCGATCAGATAGTTGAAGGTTTCCACGAGATCCACGGCCTGTTCGCGAACCTCATCATTACGAGTGATGCGGAGTTTGTAATTGAACGGGTCAGAGAACAGATCAGTATTCAACAGAGACGGGCTATCGCGGGTTTCGAAGTCCAGCATGTAGCCGAGCACATAGTCCTCACGCACATCAGCATCATCGTCCAGCATCTTGGTGATCGTGTCATCCCGGGTCGAAACCAGATTGTCCAGGGCATCCTCGTAACTTTCAAGTCGGATATACTTGATGCAGTGGCTGCTTCCCTCGCGGCTGACCGGTTTGCCGTCTTTCCAATCCTTGGAATAGACAACCTTTTGCAAACGGGGCTTCAATACGATGTCGAAGTGATCGCCCATCTCCATCAGAATATATTTGCGACTCTTTTCAGAAGAACGATCTTCATCAATCACAGCATGAGCTGTAGTGCCTGACCCTCCAAAGAAATCCAATACTATCTCGGAGTCGTAGGCTGTTTGAGCAATGAACTTTCTAACAAGCCCTGTAGGCTTTAGGTTAGCGAAAAAGTTACTTTCACCAAACAAAGCCTGTATCTCTTGTTCTCCATTTGCATACTGGCGAATAACTGATTTACTGACATTTGTCCCTACTTCATGCAGAAAATACTTAATCTGAGGGGGCATGTTTGGATCATCGCGAAAAACAATTCTATTGTCCTTGTGATGTTTTTCAAAGGATGGCCTATCACCTATAGACTTTTGAGGAAATGACCACCCTCTCTTAGGGTGAACACAAGGCAACCTACTTTCCGGGTGAAGCGGTTTGTAGTATCTGAAATTTTCGGATTCTGGGTCCTTGGTTGTTGCTGATTGTTTGCCGGATGGCATTGAAGGGTCCACTTCACGCCATATCCAAATTTTGGCACTCTTTTTTTTGGCTTCTTCGGGAGAGCAGTATTTCCCTAATTCAGTTCTATACTCTGCTTTCTTATAAGGATATACACCCTTCCAAGGGTCATTTTTCTTTTCTTCTTTAACGTCTCCACCGCGATCCCTGACCTCTGCTTCAAATTCAATTTTATGATTATTCATAAGAGACTTGATAGATGTTTCAATTTGACTGATTGATGGATAATCAGGATTGATGCTTTCCACTAAGTCCATGATCTCTGCATAGCCCGGTTTGGGTTCGCGGAACATGTCGCGTTCTGCTTCAACTGCCAAGAGATTTCGAGCAAAGACCTCGACATACTCGTGGCTACGTGAATATGTAGGAGAATTATTTCGAGCGGTGTCTTGCGCCCAGATCAATTCCTCTACGCGATTGCTATCTCCAAAGATATTGTATAGGGCGGCTTCAAGACTATGTTTTTCCACTTCGTTGATACTAGAAAACAGAACACCCTGTGGTCCTAAAAATGGGTATGCCAGTCTTAATCTATCATCTATCATTGATAACCAACTTGAGTGCTGGTAGCGGTCTTTATAAGGGAAGCCATCATCACCAGTATTGTAAGGTGGATCAATGTAGGTGCACTTAATCTCTTGCTGATAGCGTTCCTGCATCAGGCCGAGGCCCTGGAAGTTTTCTCCGTGGATCAGGAAACCATCACACTGGTCGTCGATGTCATCGATAGCAGCGAGGAGTTGGTCCTTGAAGGCGTCATCGAACAGGGCTGTGTCCACTGTCAGGAAGGGGTTGGCTTTTAGGAAGTCAATGGTCAGTGGTACGGAGTATGGTACAAAGGCTTGTTGATCACTATCAAGCAAGGAGCCTTGTTCTAGATACCCGCCTTCGCGGGAATTGCGGTTTTCTGTTATCTCATCAATCGCGAACAAATGTATCCATTCTTTCCGCTGCGCGTCACTTTCTACAATAGCCTCGTACAAACCCTCGGGAACCCGATCGAGGGTGATGCAGTAGTTCGTTTCCAATACGAACTTCTTCTTTAACCATAGCTTTTTCTGAAAGTCTTCCAGCTGCGCCAGCATTCGGATCAGCTTCTTGGCAATCACGCGGATAGCCTTGATCTTGGACAAATAGTTTTCAACCTTTAGCGCGCTTTCATGCTCGATATCATCGAGGAACATGACCTCGTTTTTGATATAGAAATCCAACTCCCTCGTCAGGAATGTTCCAAGGTCCTTGTGGATGAAATAGTCAAAGGCGTGTTTTTTGGCAAAGATATTTAGATGCTTTTCAAAGGCAGTACGGTCCTTGTTATTGTCAGTCGGGTCCAGCTCAAACAGGACCGCTGACCATTCACCGAGGCTGGTGTCCGCCTTGAGCGCCGCTACCGCGTCTTCATTCAGGTCGGTCTGTTTGGTCTTCTTGTCGAGCTTGGTGTAGGCAAAACGGACCACCAGTTCGCCGTTTTTTTCTTCCCAAGCCGGGTCAGCGAGGACAAAGCGGCGCTCAGCCCCCTTCTGTTCCTTCTTGTTGTCCTGCTCGGTGCTGGCGCTTGCCAGCTCAAAGCGAATACGCTTGGTGCCGTCCTTGGATTTAAACGCCAGACCATGGAGGCTCTCGGTGGATTTGATGTAATATTGGTCGTGATTGGCCCAGTGGAGTTTTACTTCTTCCCCTTCATAGGGGATCGCATAGACACCTTCCTTGTAACGACGCTGGGAAATAAAGTCGCCTTCGCTGTAGTAGCGGCGGAAAAAACTATACAGATGACTATAGACCTCGTCTTCAATGGCGGCGGGTGAACCTGCGCCCTTTAGCTTTGTCCTGAGCTCCTGCACTTTTGGTAGGGATTCTGGATCAACCCCTAATTCATTTGCCTGTTTAATTGCTTTTTTGAGTTCAGCTTCGGTGTCAGCACCGTCAGATTGTTGTGTCTCAGCCAGGACCTGCTGCACCTGTGGGAGAAGGTCGTTATCTAGAAAGCGTTCTATCTCCTCCGCTTTCTGGTTCAGTATGCGGTAGATGCCAAAGTCTAGCTCCTTCTGATCCAACTGAAAAATCTCTCGCAGCTTGGATTTCAGTTCTTTCAACTTTGATGATACCGGTGCTCGCGCTCCATCCCCCGACATGCTTGCCCCCTCGATTTTCTTCTTTTACTTCAATTCAATATGCTTGCTACATTTATACACTTACTCAGAACTTGGGGAAGAAATAACTAGCATTGTTTCCTTTTTCTACCCTCCCCATTACCGCTTGGCGTGCGGCTTCCAGTCTTTCCTTTGCCTAGTTTTTCGGTTTGCTAGTGGTTCAGTATTCCTCTTTACCCTGGAGTTGATGCGTTTCATGCTTGATGGCAGCAATCCTTCTTTGTGCGTCGATGATGCCAGTGTGCAGGCGATAACAGTTCGGGTCTGGGGAAATGCCATAATTGCTTACGCCTCCAGTACTGCATGCTTTATGAGCTAAAGTAAAGATACCCCCCCCCGGTAAGTTCAAATGACCACACAGAGGCTTACACGGACTCCTACGCTTGCTGTCGCAAAGTAAAAGGGATTGATCCCCTCACTTTCTAGCTAGGAGAACCAATATGAACATTTTTACATTCCTATCCGTTTTGATGACTGGCGTATCAAAGTTCACAGTCGAATGCTGTGATGCTCTTACATCTTCAGCCTCTGCCGTTAACAAGTGTGCTCAAATAGCAGATGTAACTGCTGATGCCATGCTGAAGGAAACCGAAGCTGAGAACGAACAGCAGATGATTGAGCTAAGAGCCAAGTTTGCTGCAAGGCAGCTACCAAAACCAATCACACCATGATTACCAGGGGCCCTTCGGGGTTCCTTTTTTCACACAAGCAAGATAGATCGAAAGAAAGTGGATGTTTGTGAGAATTCATATTTGGGATATCGAACATGCATTCTATATTTCTTGCACTTCAACATATTTGGCGAGGTTTATGCCCTTGCGAATTTCGGTTTTATAGGATTCTGGTAGACCAGCCCCAACTGCTATCTCTTTCGCAGACATGTGACATATCTGGTCAGCATATTTAATGGCAAAGAGGTGGATTGAAACAGCCTTTTCGCCCCGTTTTGCGCCATCGGCATACATTTTAGCCAATATTTTTGAAGCTTGTTCAATTTGCATTTTTTAACTCCCAATAATACCGATTAAGTGTCTTGCGTCGGTGTTTCATCTCAGTTGTTCTGGAAAAATATACCCGCATCAATAAGGAGGTTGATATCAATGCTCGAGAGAATAAATTCAAAACCAAGCTTGGTTAACTCGAGAACCTCATGCCCTTCCTTTTTATCAACCAAGAGGGACATGTCACTAGATAACGTGTCACGGGCTACGCCATTCTCAATAATAAACTCGGCCCCATCGACGGTCATTCGCCGAGGAATTTTCGAGCCAATCTCGAGCATGATCTGGTTAGCTATGGCGCTTGCAGCTAATGCACCCGCCTGCCGCTTCATCATGCTGAGACTTGCCCGGTTTCGCCAGACACCTTCAACTTTGTACTTCCCGACGGGTTTGATGGGGACGGATTCAACGCTACAGATTTTCTGGAACCAATGATTTATTTTTGCTCTATCGGGGTCGTCGCCGCCATCACCCCACAAGGTATCTCTTCTTCTCTGTCTCGACTCTTCGGAAGGGTTTGATGTCCCTTCCCCACCATCGGTTTGGTTCGTTAACGGCCCGATTTTTAGGTCATGTCTACCAATTATAGCGATCAATTCCCGCTCTCTCGCTAGGCATTCATTTTCATCATCAAAGAAACTATCAAGGTAATACCCCACACCAACTCCGCCCTTATGAACGTGCCGAATTACGTTCAGTTTGTGCGTTAGCCTTTTGGTGTTTCGCGCCTCCGCCTCATGATCTAGCGCGCGATATTTTATTCCTTTACCAACATAAAATGGAGACCCATCTGGGCGACAAAGGACATAGATATAAAATGGTGGGCTCTTGGAAACAGTTGTTCGGACATTTGCCGGACTGAGTATCAGCGACGCAGGTATCCGTTTACTTGCTTTCCAATCATGCTCGAATTTGGCCCTCATTCCGCTACGCCCCATAACCAAACGTGAATATAACCCCACTTTATTCGGGAGAAACTAATAAGCCAAGCAGGCACCAGCCCATTCGTTGATAAAAAACAGATCCTTCCCAGGGGCAGTAGGACGCCGCTATAACGATTTCGCTGGGGTTGGTCGACCTTCCGACCATACAGCATCTGTTGGCTACAATGCAGTGGGGTAAGCATCCATGGACAATCTATCTAGCTTAGAACCTGATTGAGCGAGTACTTCAGCTACATCATGTGGAAAATATGAATTTTTGCTACGCTCACCGTATGGACAGTTTTGGATAAGCTGATGGATAAATCATAGATCTAACCACACCATACCCCAAAACTGACGCACACTAATCCTACATTTACGCACAGGTAACAACAGCAGTTTGTTTTTAAATATGCGTGGATTTTAAGGGAATCTGTTTCTTTGGATGAGTAAAGGTCCGGTTCCACTTTCAAACGATAGACCACATATGGACCATAAAGCAAAAAGTGAACCTGCTGCCAAGCGAGCAGCAATCATGTAACTTATTGAAATTATTGGGGAATGAATGGTGCCCGGGGGCGGATTTGAACCACCGACACGCGGATTTTCAATCCGCTGCTCTACCCCTGAGCTACCCGGGCACATCGTCAAATGCAGGCGGGGTTTGCCTGCGATGCGAAGGGGCTTGTAGCCAATATTCTGGGGTCTGTCCAGCACCTAATGTATTTTTTTGCCAACGATTTGCAGATTCTTTGCTGGCAGCAGAAATTAGGTGTTATTGCCCATCCATATCCTCAGGGATTTCACTGTCGCCAGGCAGTTGGTAGCTCTCGTTAAACCACTTGCCGAGATCAAGGTCAGCACAGCGTTTGCTGCAAAATGGGCGGTATTGTTGCACCGTTACTTTACCGCATTCTGGGCATTTGGCTATACTCTTGGCTGGGCTATTGGTTTTGTTCATAAAAGTTACTCTGCAGGTTCTTTGATATTGAAAGGCTGATGATCTGGCACACCGAATCCAAGATCGATATATTTTGCTGAAATTAATTCAGCATTATTGAAATCAAGCCGGCCACTGCCTGCTTCAATATCACCGATCATTTCACTGTTACCGAAAATTATTCGCCGCTTGCCGTCATTGCTGAGCATGGGAACAAAGTTTGTGGCCAAACGGCATAGTGGCCCCCCTTGTCGCTTTATAGACCTTACAATGGTTGCACCACACCGGGCAGAAAATAGGGCATGGTAAAAGGATAAAAGCAGTGCCTGTCGTTCAGGGGTGTAATTGGCCAGATAGTTTTCGCCTTCTGGAGTGTCGCCCCACATGGCATCAACTTTGTTGCCTTCATACGCGATGATAAGTTTGTCTTTTTCCTGCCAATCCAGTTGCCAACAACTGGGTAACATGCTGGAAATATAAGTGGTTTTTACCTTACTGCGGCGCGGTAACGGTTCCTTTTCAAGGATAGGCAATGCCCGCCACATTTCCATAAGTCTTTGGTCATTTGCCATTTAGTGTGTCCTGGCCAAACCTTGGTAAATTAATTAACCCGCGCATTAATCGTATGAGTCGTTATTGTTTCAAAAACAAGGGTACGACTTGTTTTCTTTTCCAATTCTATCAGCAGTGTTTTGTTAATTTCCAGCCAATTTTGGACGGGCTTAGGCGCTTCAAGTACCAGAGACCCTACCTTGGCTTCTTTCCCGCATTTTTCAGCGCGGCGTAATAAATTTAACGCTAGTGCAGCAGTGCGCTCAGCAGGTGATCTATATGCAAGTAAGCGATCTCGCAGCGAAAGGCCGTTACGTTTCCGCGTGAATTCCACCAGCCCAAACGCTGAAATACCAGTGTGTTGCACAGGTACACGATCAGTTTTAAAGGTGCGCTCGATCAACTGCATCAGTTCCCGCGTACTGCCTTTTCCCGACATATTGATATAATCAACAACAATGATGCCGCCAATATCCTGAAACCGTAGATGATATGCCAGTGCTAGCGTGGCTTCCATATTCACAACCAGTTTTGCCTCACCAGCGTTCATATGTTTAAGAGCCGCCCCCATATTCACATCAACAGCAGTAAGCGCGGGTGTCGGAGTAATGGATATCCAGCCGCCGGATGGTAAAGTAATTTTATCAGCAAGCGCTTCTTCAATTGCTTCCTCCACACCCAGTGCTTCAAAGGCACTTGTTTTGCCCTCAAAAGGGAGGAGACGTGCATGGAGATCAGGCCAATGTTGCTTTGCCGTTTGCTTAATATCAGCAAATCTACTGTCGCCGTCTACATAGATGAAGGTCTTGGCCTCTGGGCAGGCTAGCAAGGCTTTCTCTGCTGGTGTCCAAGCATGAACAAGGCCGGGCTTTTCAATTGGCGTACTGATGGCCATTTGAAGGCGTTTTGCTTCTGCTAGAACGGCTTCTGCGGGAATGTCTTGCGCTCGTGAGCGAATAATCAGCGCGGCATCTTTAACAAAAGGGGCAATCAGTTCTTTTAATTCCTTAGACCGCCGGGCGGTCAGGTCTTTGGAGAGGTTTAAGCGTGGGCTACCAGCTTCTGCAACCACATACCGGCCTGTAAGCCGGGGGCGCGGTGTAACCGGAAGGGCCTTGTCTTCTAAAGCCGATGGTTCTGAGACCACCTGAACCCTCACCATTTGGCCTTCTGTTACGCAGTCGCCAATAGTGTTTGCTTGCCCCTTTACCAACAGCCTTGCGCGCCTGAAATTAAGAACACCGGCACGGTTCTCTCCAAGATCAAGAAAGGCCATATCAAGCGCGTTATCAACCCGCGTAACACGTGCATCAAAAATAGCATCAAGTGTGCTGAAGGCGATGTCATCGTGAAATCTAAGATCCGAGGGCAATTCGTCAGCGTCAATATCGGCGCTACGCCATTGTCCAATGCCGGGCTCGATAATCGTAAGAGGGAAGTCCATTAGTCTGCCTTTTGACTTAGGTGATTTTCGAACCAGCCACCTACCTCAAAAAGAGGGAGGCCAACAACATTACTGTATGAACCGGAAATGAAACGAACAAAAGTTGCTCCTAGGCCTTGAATAGCATAACCGCCAGCTTTTCCGTGCCATTCGCCTGAGCTTATATAATGGTCAATATCAGTGGGGGAAAGCCGTTTGAATGCAACGGTTGTTGTGACAGACTTTGTTAGTTGCCTGCCGTCCGCCGTGATAAGCGATATGCCTGAAATAACCCGGTGTCGCCGTCCTGAAAGCATCGATAAACATTGGCGGGCGGTGCCTTCATCCTCTGCCTTGGGGAGAATACGTTTGCCGCATGCGACAACGGTATCTGCAGCAAGTATAAGCTGCCCCTCATGCTTGGAAGCTACTTTTGCAGCCTTCTCTGCTGCAAGCCGTTCAGCATGCGGTTTGGGCAGTTCACCTGCGTGAGGGTTTTCGTCAATATCCGCGGGCACAATTATAGACGGCGTCAGGCCAATTTGTGCCAGAAGTTCACGGCGTCGCGGAGAGGCAGACGCAAGGATAAAGCCCTTGGATGTTTGGGGTGCTGTCATAGAAGTCTTGGTGGTCATGGGGCCACCAAGTGTCTTATTTGAAGCGGTAAGTGATACGGCCCTTAGTCAGGTCGTAAGGCGTGAGTTCAACCAGAACATCATCACCTGCCAGTACGCGGATGCGATTCTTACGCATCTTGCCCGCTGTGTGGCCGAGGATTTCATGATCATTTTCAAGTTTCACGCGGAACATAGCGTTCGGCAACAGTTCAGTAACTGTGCCGCGCATTTCCAATACTTCTTCTTTAGCCATTATGGCTCCTTGTTGAGGCTGCTTTCTTGGGCGTCTGCCCGTTCAATTGCGCACATTCATGCCGTCCCTCTCACATAAATGCAACTTTTTTGCGGGTTTTCTGCCGATAAAAGATAGGATTTTTCATTAAAGATGTTCTTAAGGCACGTTTTGCCTTTTGAATTTAGCTATTAAGCGCCAATCTGTCTGCGATTCGCACTTCTAGATGGTCGCGTACCAATCGGTAGCTATCCATAACCTGATTGCGATTCCCTTCTGCATCAGATGGGTCTGGAGTTGCCCAATATTCTAAAACAGTTGCTGGGTTATGTTTGGCCACATAGTCCCGGCTTTCTTCCGTTAATGCGATAACCAAATCGAAAAGTTCTACATTTACATCTGTAAGCGTTTGAGCCTGATGATCAGATATATCAATTTCTTGTTCAGCCATCGCTGCCACAGAAAAAGGATCTAATGTGCCTGCTATTAGCCCGGCTGATTCTATAAAAATTCGACGTTTTGAATGACGATTAGCCAAGGCTTTCGCCATCGGGCTTCTTACAGCATTTTGATTGCATAAAAACAATACGCTTTTGGGGCTGTCTGTCATTAACGTGGGCCCCTGCCATCTTTAAGGTGTAATACGCAAACTAGCGTGAAAAGCCGCCGGGCGGTTTGTGTATCAATCTTGATTTTCCCCTCGAGGCGTTCTGCTAGTAACTCACTGCCTTGATTGTGAAGCCCGCGCCTACCCATATCAATGGCTTCAATTTGGCTGGGACTGGCGGTTTTAATTGCCTCATAATAGCTGTCGCAAATCGCAAAATATTCCCGAATGATACGTCGAAACGGCGTTACCGCTAGCCGGAAATTCATGAGCGGAGAATCGTCGGTTGCTTTTACATCAAAGGAGAGGCGACCTTCGATTGTCCCTAGATGTAATTTATAGGGGCCGGGGTATTGCTCGTCGGCAGACTTTAGAAGCTCAAAGCTGTTTTCTTCCAGCAAATCGAAAACAGCAATCCTGCGCTCATGCTCTACGTCAGCACTCCATCTCACAATGGTGCTGTCATCAAGGGTCACATCTACGAGCTTGTTCGTCATACAGTTAGTTTTGCCCATCCTCTAGGCGAATGGCAACAGAAAGTGCGTGCGCGCCTAGGCCCTCTTCGTTTGCTAGCCGAATTGCGGCAGGGCCGATCGCCCTGAGGCTTTCTTCCGTACATCCAACAAAGGTTGTGCGTTTCATAAAATCGTAAACGCTAAGGCCACCGGAAAAGCGTGCTGTACGCGCTGTTGGCAGTACATGGTTGGGGCCTGCGACATAATCGCCGATTGCCTCAGGTGTATGGCGGCCGAGGAAGATCGCACCCGCATTGCGAATTTTTTCCTGTAAAATAGAGGGGTTATCAACGGCTAGTTCAAGGTGTTCTGGAGCAAGCCTGTCAATCAGATCTATAGAATCTGATAGGTCATTAACAATAATAACCGCACCGTAATTAGACCAGCTTTCAAGGGCAATATCTTTGCGGTCAAGGTTGGCAAGGTGGTCTTCCACAGCTTGAATGACCATTTCACCGTATTTGGCGCTATCAGTGATCAGGATGCTCTGCGCAGCGGTATCATGTTCTGCTTGCGACAACAGGTCAGCCGCGATCCAGCGAGGGTCATTCTTGTTGTCTGCTACTACCAATATTTCGCTGGGACCTGCGATGCTATCAATACCAACCTTGCCAAACACTTGCCTCTTGGCTTCTGCAACAAAGGCATTGCCGGGCCCAACTATTTTATCAACAGGGGCAATAGTTTCCGTGCCGTAGGAAAGTGCAGCGACAGCCTGCGCCCCGCCAATGCGGTATATCTCGGTCACACCTGCTAGTTTTGCAGCCGCAAGAACCAAAGGGTTTAATATATCATCTGGCGTTGGCACCACCATTACAAGGCGCTCCACCCCGGCTACAGCCGCAGGAATAGCGTTCATTAATACTGATGAAGGATAGCTGGCTGTACCACCGGGCACATAAAGCCCTGCAGCTTCAACGGCCTTCCAGTTTTGGCCAAGTCTTACGCCTACATCATCAACATAATCGATATCTTGCGGCAATTGCTTTTCGTGAAATGCATGAATACGAGAGGCGGCAACCTCCAAAGCTTTCATGGTTTCATGGTCAATTTTCGCGCACGCAGCATCAATTTCAGCCGCTGTGATCGCAAGGCCTTTGGTTGCAGCATCAAACCGGTCAAATTTATGGGTGAGTTCAATAACAGCATCATCACCGCGTTTTGCCACATCACTGATAATCGTACGCACGATATCGCTAACGTCAGATGATGTTTCGCGTTTGGCATTCAGAAGCGCAGAGAATGCTGCCTCAAAATCTGCACTGTTGGTATTAAGCCGCTGCACCATCACTAATCGCCTCTCTGAAACGGTCAATCCAATAGCTCACTTCCTGTGGGCGGGTTTTAAAGGCCGGGCGGTTCACTACAAGACGTGATGTAATGTGTGTTAACACTTCCACTTCCTTTAAGTGGTTTGCTTTTAATGTGCTGCCTGTTGATACCAAATCAACAATACGCCGGGATAGGTCAAGTTTAGGGGCGAGTTCCATAGCACCGTTTAACTTGATGCACTCGGCCTGTACACCTCGCTGAGCATAATAGTCACGTGTCAGGTTAGGGTATTTTGTGGCCACACGAATATGCGACCATTCGCGTGGGTCTTCATCTGCTTCGCCTTCTGGCATGGCAAGGGAGAGCCGGCAGTGTCCAATGTTCAGGTCTAGCGGTGAATAAAGATCACTATAGCCAAACTCTTGCAACACATCGTTACCAACCACACCAAGGTGCGCGGCCCCGAAGGCAACAAATGTAGCAGCATCAAAGGCGCGTACCCGAATAATGGTAAGGTTTTTGATATTGGTATCAAATTCCAGCTTGCGTGATTTAGAGTCGTCAAAATCAGCTTCGGGGATAATGCCTGCTTTATTCACCAGCGGCATAACTTCTTTAAGAATACGGCCTTTGGGGAGGGCCAAAACCAGTTTTTCGCTCAGTTCCATGGGGGAGGGTCCTGTGATTCGAAAATATGAGGGGAAATTATTTTAAAATGATGCGTCTTTCAGGTCGTGCTTTGGGCGTTCAATTGCATGCCAGCTTTCGCCGATATCTGTAACAAGGCCATCGATAGTTTCTGTTTCTAAATGCACCGAGGCACCGCCTGCAAAATTAATGCGGAAGATAAACCCATTATCTTGTTCATACGCTTCAATATCCAAAAGCTCCAATACAGTATCACTGTCTTGCAGGTTAATTTGATGCAGTTTGGCGCTTGTAACGCTGTTTAAATGAAAGGCTGTACGAATGCGCTCACCTTTAGGGCGGCGGAACCAGCGCTTTTTTTCCCAACGAAATCGGTTTCCAATAAAAGCAAATCGATGTTCAGTGTTTAACCACGCCATATCGCCGATGCGTACGGTCATATCCTGCAACAAAGACGAGATGATTTGAATGTCATTGTCTGATTGGGCGATTAGTTTCAGAGGTTCACTCATGAGGCACAGGTCCGTTCCGATAAAGTTCGCACGATCGCTAATTGCACGAATCGCTGTTTCCTGCGCAATGTAAGGCTATGAGGGCACACGTTCAACCGCTGCGCCCACTTGGCGCAATTTTTCTTCCAATTGCTCATAGCCGCGGTCCAGATGATAGAGCCGGTTCACGGTTGTTTGGCCCTCAGCGACAAGCCCAGCAAGCGCCAGTCCCATACTGGCACGCAAATCAGTTGCCATTACTTCTGCACCGACCAATTTCCCAACACCGCGAATCGTTGCACTGGCGCCCGTAACGGTAATATCCGCACCCATGCGGCTTAATTCTGGCACATGCATAAAGCGATTTTCAAAGATAGCTTCAGTAATCACGCTAGCACCTTCAGCAATAGTGGCAAGGGCCATAAACTGTGCTTGCATGTCTGTCGGAAAGCCCGGAAAAGGCTGTGTTACAATATTAAAGCCTTGGACATGCCCGTTTGAGCGCACCCTAACGCCGGTTTCTTCCACTTCAACAATGCCGCCTGCCTCAGTAAGGGTGTCTAGGGCTGCTTGCATATCTTCGGCACGTGCGCCTTCCAGCAAAATATTGCCGCGTGTCATTAAAGCCGCAACAGCGTATGAGCCCGCTTCAACTCTATCAGGCATAACTTCATGCACTGTGCCATGCAGCTTTTCAACGCCTTCAACGGTGATAGTTTCGTGCCCGGCTCCTGTGATTTTGGCCCCCATGGCATTCAGGCACTTTGCAAGGTCTGCAATTTCGGGTTCGCGGGCGGCATTTTCAATGATGGTTGTACCCTTGGCAAGGGCTGCGGCCATCAGGATGTTTTCTGTGGCTCCTACAGAAACAAAAGGAAAGCGTACTGTGCCGCCTGTAAGGCCGTTTGGCGCACTGGCCCGTACATAGCCATGCTCAAGGTCAATTTTTGCGCCAATTGCCTCTAGTGCTTTCAAGTGCAGATCAATCGGTCGGTTACCGATTGCGCAGCCACCGGGCAGCGAAACAATGGCTTCACCAGCGCGTGCCACCAAAGGCCCAAGCACCAAAATTGAGGCGCGCATCTTGCGCACCATATCATACGGTGCAACTGTGTCGTGGATATCACGGGCATCAAAGGTGAGGCTGCGGCCTCGCAGCTTGCCACCGCGGCCACCAGCTATAGTAACTGTTACACCCATGTGGTTTAAGAGATCAGATAGTGTGGTGATATCTGCAAGGCGAGGCAGGTTTTTCAGCGTAACTGGTTCGTCACTTAAAAGGCAGGTGCACATTAAGGGCAATGCTGCATTTTTTGCACCGCTAATTGGGATAGTTCCCTCTAGGCGATTGCCCCCAGTGATGACGAGTTTTTCCATGCCAGTATTACCTTGATCTTAGTTGTTCCTAGATGGAACCTGTCCTGCAATAGCGGCACGACAATGGCAAAGTAAAGCCTGAAGTGTGATCCGGGCTTTTAGATAGTTGATTTAACGCTGTAATCGGGCAGGGTTATAGCTTGGGCAAGGTTACACCAGTTTGGCCTTGGTATTTGCCGGCGCGGTCACTGTAGGCAGTTTCGCATGGCTCATTACCTTGCAGGAACAAGAACTGGCACGCACCTTCATTGGCATATATTTTTGCAGGTAACGGTGTGGTGTTGGAGAACTCCAGCGTAACATGGCCTTCCCAGCCCGGCTCAAGCGGGGTTACATTCACAATGATACCGCAGCGTGCATAGGTGGATTTGCCAAGGCATATTACCAAAACATCTTTTGGTACCCGGAAATATTCCACAGTGCGCGCCAAAGCAAAACTGTTGGGCGGGATCACACACACATCAGTGTCGCGGTCAACAAAGCTTTTGGGTGAAAAGTTCTTTGGATCCACCACGGCACCATCAATGTTGGTAAATATCTTAAATTCAGGTGCTACACGGGCGTCATAGCCATAGGAAGATAATCCGTAGGAAATATTGCCATCACGAATTTGCCCATCAATGAAGGGTTCGATCATGCCGTGGTTTTGTGACATTTCCCTGATCCATTTATCGGACATAACGGACATAAAGTATCTCCCGAAGCAGGCCCATTCACTGGGCTGCGATAGTTTGTTTTCACTATGGCTATATTGCGCTTTCAGGAATTTGTAGGGGATTAGACGCGTGCATACAAGCTGGAACTTCATCCAGCCACCAAGCGAACAATGCTGACAAAATGGTCAAGAAACAGGCTGAATCTTATTCGCCTTTTTTACGCTCTCGGGCTTGTTCCTTACGGCGCTTCAGGTTTGCGCGCAAAGCTTCAGAAAGCTGTGCCTGCTTAGCAGCAGATTTAAGCTTCTGTGCGTTTTGGGTTTCTTGCTGTTTTTGGTCTTTAGTGTCTGTCATAGGGTGCAGATTTAGCGAATTATTCAGAAAATTCAAGCGGAAAGCCCTTTAAGGTTGGGAGAGATGGGTGCTATTTCTGTGGTGTTAACGGGGAGTAGGAAAATGAGGAAAGTGCGTCAGTTTTTCTTGCATCAACCTCGGCCCTGTGGCAATAGGCCCGGCATGCATAGTTTTTTAGTCTATGCTCCACGCCTTCGGGCCGCTGTAGCTCAGTGGTAGAGCGCACCCTTGGTAAGGGTGAGGCCGGGAGTTCAATTCTCCCCAGCGGCACCATCTTAAAATTTGCAGCACAATTTGACCCTAACGCCTTGAAGGGTAACGACAAATTTGGTGTTCCAAACCCTATATTTCGGGTGTAGGGCAATCGCTCTGAAAAGGCTAATTTCAACACAGCCTTCTTATCCTCGATTTTGCCAGATTCCCATAGTTTCTGCGGGTTAGAGAGGAATTTAATGGCCTCTTTGAAGGTGTTCAATTTTTCCTTCGGAGGTCGCTGTTTTTGAGCGAGTTTTTCGGTTAAAACAAGCTTCTTTCTCTCTAGTTCCTGAATGCGATTTTCATAAGCTGTGATTAAAGTATCGCTCTCAGCCTTAAGAATTCTATCAAGCAAGGTATTGATCTTGTCATTCGTGCCAATAAGCTCTTTTTTGACTTGCTCCATATCTTCATCAAACAGATTCATTTTCTGCTCCCACACATCTTTGAAGATGAGTGTGGCTACTTTGATGAGGTCGGCAGCTGGTGTGAGTGTTTTCAATAGATCAGAAAACTCTGCATGCATCTTGTTTGCATTAATGGACTTACCTTTGCTGATACAGTCACGTTGGTTACAGCGATAGTAAGGGAAGTGTTGATACTTTCCCTTTGACCAAGCTGCTGTCATCGGCTGATCACAATCACTACACGCCACAAAGCCGCGCAAAGGGAAGTCATTGGTCGTATGCTTGTTAATCGGCACCATAGGTTTGCCATTCAGGCGTTCTTGGATTGTCTCAAAAGTCTCAAGGCTAATTAGGCCTTCGTGCTTGCCTTTACGAAGACTGATACCCCATTTTGGTAACTGGATATAGCCAGCATAGACGTGGCGGGTCAGAATGTCGTTTACGTGTTTCGCACCCACTTCACCGTGCTTGTTGCGCGGGAAAACAGCCTTGCTCTCGAAGAAGCGCCTGACTTCTGTTTGGGTTTGGAAACGTCCTGTAGCGTAACTTTCCAACCCTTCTTGAATAATAGAGGCCAGAGGTTCGTCTCTGACAAGCATTTTACCGTGTCCTTCAATCTTTTTGTAATGGTAACCAACAGGGGCGCGAGTGATGAAATAGCCCGATTTGACGCGAGCTTCACTACGACTTCTACCAATCTCTGCATTCTTGCGCGCTCCGTGCTCTGATAGGGCAGCGTTGATTGTTTCTGCAAAAATATGGTCGGCTGAATTTTTGAAAACGGCTTTGGGAGATTTTAGGATACCGCCAGCATCAGCAATAACTTCTCTGAGCTTTCTATGGACTGAAACATCGCGAGCAAGGCGGTTGATATCATCAATGATAACCACAGTAGGTGATGACCTTTCATATAGAAAGGCTAGCATTTTTAACATTCCGGGCCGAGAATAAAGCGTTCCAGAAATCGCATCTTCAAAGGTGGCTATAACGTCATAATTATGCTGCTTAGCATATTCTTTGCATGCCGTTTCTTGACTGCTTAGCCCACTGCCATCATTAACTTGACTAAGGCTGGAAACGCGCTTGTATATGATTGCTTTTTTTGGTGGTTCATTAGTCAGCATCTTTTCTCCTATGGTTTCTTATTATTGTTGGTAATCGCCTGATGTGTTTTTGTAAGCGGGTGTCTTTTGAACTTAGCACTTTTACCAGAATCCTGTGAAGCAGCGAGCTGATTATACGTGGTTGCCTGTTGTGCGCTATCTAGACCAAGGGCACGATCAATAAAGCTTTCCGCCCACCTGATCAGAATGTGGATAAGATCATCCTTTTGGGTTTCATGCATATCAAAGCCCTCTAAAAAATTACGGTAATCGGCTGTGTGGCTCATCATGTAAGCTTCCCTTCTAGTTATCGTTTTCATGAGAACACCGTAGCGCACAAAAAAGCCCGCTATGGGGGTATAGCGGGCTAAGATTAGGTAAATTTTAAACGCAATTGTGGTGTTGTTACTTATGATTGTACTTGTTTTGTTCTCATCAAGTCAAGGTTTATATTCCTACCTTTCTTGACTTTTGTCTTTACTCTTGCTGAAATCCGCTCTGGCTTTTCCTTTCAGTACATTCAGACGGCGATGACTATTAATTTTTACACTGGCGTTACCCAATCCTTGCTTGAGTATTTTGATGCGCTTTTCGTTCTGATTAGCTGTTTGTTGTTTCATCACAGCAATGCGGTGAGAAGGAGGTGTTAGCTCCAATGCAGGAACTGGTTTTTCGCGCTTAGCCTCACGGTGTTTCAGCTCTGCTTTGGTTTTAATGTCTGCTTTGGTCTTGGAAGATTTGGCGCTAGGAGGTTTACCCCTAGCTACCGATTTAAAGCCCTTGGATATGGGCTTTGCCTTGATGCTCACCGATCATGCTCTTTATCACGACCTTTGCTCTGCGTGCCCTCCTTTTGCGCCTTTAAGCGGTCTTGCGGAGTACGCAAAGTGACCTTGCCGTTTACAGGCATGCTATCCAGTTGCAGGTTAAAGCCCTGCTTGTCCTTGTGCTCAAAGGCCACGCCGACACGGTTGAAATAGCTCTTGCCGTCCGCGCCTTCATTGATCTGAAAGGCGTGATGGCTCGGATTTTTTGGACGGTTGCTTTCGTCGCTCATAATCTTCTCCTGTTTAAAGTGATTTGTAACCTTTCAAGCATGACCAACTGCCACTGCTATATTGGGGGTATTGAGCATATTTTTTTGGTACAGGCTCAGTGATGACCATGACCCATTTATCGCCCCAGCGTGTTCTTATGCGTACTTTATCGATTGGTGGGTGGTGAGGGTTAGGCAAATAGAGGCCTGCCATCTCAGGTCGTTCATAATATGGATACTTCTCAAGATATAACGGCTTGAGATTTAGGCCAGATACGAAGGCAACAAGTCTGTCTTCTGGCATGCCAAGCACCTCGCTTGGGGTCATAAGCCAGCGTGTTTGTTTGGTGCGGTTGCTCTCTGCCATGGACAGGTGATGAAATTCATGAACGGTCTTAAATGGATCAGCCCCCTCTAAAATGCCCTGAACGATTTGCTTCTTTTGGCTGCGGGCTTTTTGTTGTTCCAGCACATTGTCAAATTCAAGCGTTTCATGACCGAGCATCTTTGAGACATATTCCGCCGTTTCCAAATCACGCACACCGAAGAACAGGCGCGTTTGGCTTGACCCCATGAGTGTTTGCAAGGCTTCTTTTCCAAGGTTTCGCTGAATTTGTCCTATGTCTTGAAACACACTCAGAATTCGCACGCCTGCCCCCCGCCCGAAAGTATGAGCGCGGATTAAAAATTCTGCACGGCCTAACTGCCCTGCCTCATCCACAATCAGGTGCAAACGGTCGCCTTGGGGATTGCGGCTTTTATAAATCATGGCAACGGTGAACATGGCTTTAAGGAGGGCTGACCAGATTCCGATATATTCAGCGGGAATAATCAAAAACAGATTATCGAAGTCATCAAGACTAAAATCATTGCCGCTAAGGGTTTCCATCAAGAGCGGATCATTGAAGACAGCCATATGAGCCATTATCTCACCAATGATTGCACCAAATTCTTTAGGTGCTTCTTGTGATTTTTTAAGGAACTCACCAGCGGCACTTCTTAAAAATTCAAAATCACTCTCAAGCATCAGCTCTAACCATGAAGCCCAGAGGATTGGATTGCCTTCAATGGCATTGAGGACGCTCATTAAGTGAGGAAAGTTTACGCCACCTTCTTTTTGCACGATGGTAAAAAGCAATGCCTGCATATAACCCCGTGCCCGCAGAGTGAAATAACTCTCACTATTACCCCCAGATAAGGGAATAAGGCTTTCAGCGATAAAGCTGCTATCGGCAAAGAGTGACGGACTGTCTTTCTTGAGAATAGAAAGGGGGTTGCAATCGTGGCTTGGCAGGCCATGTATTTTAAGTGGATTGAAGCAAAAAGCCTCTTTGCCGTGAATGGCAAATGTATGGATAGAAATGGCTGCCAACTCGCCTCGCGGGTCAAGGATCATTTTGCGTAAATAAGGGCTATCACAAACTGTATAACTTAACAGATCACGGAGCTTGCCACTGCCTGCGCCGCCCACACAGATAAGCGGGGCATCACCGCCAATATAGACGGGCTGGTTATTTCGAAAGCCGATTTGGATGCCGCCTTGTTTGAACATACCAGCACGAGCAATCTCATCATCGCTTGCCCATCCAGCAGAACCAAAACGGTACGTTTCATTATGACTTCCAAAGGGCGTAGACATAGTTTTCTCCTTCAAAAGAAAAGAGGCCGCATAATGCAGCCCCTTTGATCTGGATATTCGGTTTGCTGGATTAGGCCGCAATAAGTGCAAGCACGATTACGACAATGAAGATCGTGCCCAGTATAGCGTCCCAGTCAGTGACTTTTCTGTATGCTGAAGCTGTTGCAGTAGCGCTCCCAGTGCGGATATATTTTGTGAACATAGCGGTTCCTTCCTGTTTGAATATTTGATCGCGTTGATAAGTTTTATAGTAAGGCTTTTGATTTTTTACGTGGGGGGATTACCTGATTTTAAAAAACTTCCGTTAGAAAAATCGGGCCAATAATTTTGCAAAGGTGATCCTCACAGCAGCTATTGTGACACCGCACACGATAGAGAAAATGGCTGCGGCGAGGACACCCCACCAGACAAGCGTAGCGAGGCCAACCATGCCATCGCCGTAATGCGAGAATGTGAATTGCTGGATGCTAGCTGCACTGGCTGAAAAAAGTAATGGTGTTAAGAAGAACACGGCTAAACCACCAGCTACTACTGATAGCCACTTTTGAACCTTGGCTAAAATATCGCCTCCTGATGTTTGTTGTCCGTAATTCATGTGAACCTCTTTTTGTTTGTGTGTTCAGCTTAAGTAGCAGGGAGCTGTGCGGAAATTGGGGGGATAGGAAAACACCGCCCCATTTGGAGCGGTGTTAAATGATCTATTGGTCGTTGGCGGGGCGTACACCCCATAGAGCAGTTTTGGCTGGGTTGTCAGCTCTCTCAACACTCAAAATCTCTCTTATCGCTTCACGATTTTCCTTACGAATTCTAAGAGCGGTCTTTCGAGGCTGGGATGTTTGAATGGTGTCTCTCCAAAAGTAACGGTTCGTCTCTGCTAGCTCATCACCAAATTGGAATTCAGTGCCATCAAGATTTACGAAGTACCCATCAAGATCACGATGCTTATCAATATAGTGGTCTGTGCATTTGCGATCTGGGGAATCAAGAATTTTCAGACGGACATCGCCAATTGCATCAATCATGAAATCTGGATTTGCCATTTCTTCATCAGAGACGACAGCATAGCGCTTGTCCTCTCCGAACTGAGACAGGAAGTAATCCTGTCTCAGGCCAAATATTGTGGTCATGGCTATACGCCGAACCAAGCGAGGGCTGTTTCGATCAGGCTTGCCCACTCTACCAGACCTAACTTTTGAGCCGCTAAAGCACCACCAAGCACGAAACTGACTACTACTACCCAATCCACAAAGTCACGTTTGTGAACAGTGTAGACAATTTTTTCAGAAGCATTGTTGTCAGGCTGCTTCTTTTGCTCGTCATCGTTAGTTTTTTTCATCACTAACCTCTTGGAAAAGAAGTTGTGGAACCGGTTCCGAAATCAGGGGGCGACCCTCGTCAATACGGAGCGTCCGTCTTGATGGGTTCAATATGAAGCTACCGTTCATGCTTGTATAAGGAAGAGAGAACGAGAAAGAGGGAGAGAGAATTAGGTTAGGGTCTAGGGTTCAAAATGATCGCGAACTGGTGGAGTATTCTTATTGGGCGAAGTTTTGACGCCATTTTCAAACCATCTGGCTTCTTCTATTTCACCAGTATGGTCGTCTCTTGTTATCATGGCCGGATTGCCTATTCGGTGAGGTTTACCGTTTTCCCACCATTGTTCGAATACAAGCACACCACTACCTGGCCAACGACTGAGAACGGCTGGCTCTCCGCCTGCTCTATGCAGCTCACCATGTTGATACCATTTTTCATCTGAGATAATCGAAGTAGATAGTTCGGTAGAAATGTGTGCTGGGGCGTTTTCGCGGTGTAAAAGGCCATCAATATACCACTCTTCAATGCGCAAAACATTTGTTGATATTCTGGCAGCACCATCTTCACGGTGCAATTGACCACGGCAGTAGTATTCGTTGAGAACTTCGTTTCCTTCCTCGTCACGAACGATAAGGGCAGGTTTTCCGATGCGGTGAAGATTGTCACCTTGCGACCATTTCTCACAAGTCAGACCGTTAAAGTCATCATCGCTTGAATATTTTTCTATTTTTACCTCGTAAGTCCCAAACTCAGTTTCCACGTATACCTCAGATTGTTGTTAAGTAATGAAATAACATAACATATATTGATGTTAATATGCAAATTCATCAGATTGATTGCACAAACTGAAAACCGATATTTGTATTGAGTTTAGGAAATGCTCTGATACCGTGTACAAATCCCATCAAACTTTTGGTATTAAATTCGCATGCTCACACCTGATTTCATCAAATACAAAGATAAGAAATTTGCACCAATTAGAAAGAGGTTGGCTGTAGAAATTAGAGAGGTCATAAACTCTGAGAAAAAAGGAAAAGATTTTGCGCGAGATCGAATATTTGAAGAAATGCGGGATATTCGCGCAGAATACGGTTTAAAGCAGGAGAATAGCTTTAAAAATGCCAGTAGCATAGTCAGAGAGGAGCTTAGCGCTTTAGCAGCAGGAGATACTGCTATGTATGTACCACCGTATCTCAAGTGGCTTTGGTTGAGCGATAAGCCTCTGATAGAAGAGGTAATCTCATCACTTTTCGAGGTTAGCCCTGAATCTTTGGAAAGCCCATCAATTGGGAGTTCTGTGAAGTGGTCTGAGCATAAGAAAAAGCAAATAGTAGATCAAGTCGAAGCCGATTTCGAAAATGGTCTCTGTAATGTCAAAATAGATTGGGGACAGGCGACACCTTCTAGTGCCACGTTGATATGTAGTGTTTCGACGGATGCTATTTACACCAATTTTGAACATGAAGGGTTCCCGTATAAATTTAAAATTTTTTGCAATGAATTAAGAATTATAGTCGAGCCGGAAGGCATCGACCTAGAGAGACCGTTCGGTGCTAAAAGCCAAGAAACACTAGGTGACTTTAGAGTATATTATTCTTTTGCATTTAACCCCAATGACCACTGGATTGTTTCAGTCACCAGCTCTTTTGAGAATGATATAATCCGTGGAGTTTTTATGAATGGTGAAGATGGGTCGTTTGTTGCTGAAAAAGATAAAACCAAAAACAATCACAGCGTATCTGTAAAACATGATTTGCATGAAGGTCAGTTAATTATTGAATCTGTCAATAGTTCGTATCGTGACGATGTTGTTTCAACAAAAAATGAATGCGTTAAGTTGATTTTAGAAGAGTACTTGCTCAAAATTTCAAAGCTCAAGCAAGTAAAGTCCCATTATGGTGAGCCAGCGGATTCACGAGAGCTGAAAACCCATGACTAAATCTGTGAGGCAACATATTGAGGAAATGGTAGATAAAATAATTGATGTCCATTCCTCCAAAAGCTCCAATTTTTCAGACTTATACAAGATAGCGGGATTGCCGCGCGATTTTTTGCGGGGGCGCACAATAAAAGGCCTTGATTTGTCCAATGCTGATTTAAGAGACCTTGATTTAAGGCTAACGGTCTTTGTCGATTGCGACGTTAGTGGAACTAAGTTTCCTAAAAACTTTGGCCGCCGCAAGCAAATTAAAACAAAGCGTGGCAAATATGAAGCGCGGAAGACCCAACGAACTCTCGATTCCAGCGAAAGCGCCACGTTTAACTTGCCTGCCATTGAGCTATTTGCCCCTTCACCTCCACTTGAAAAAGTTAGCCGTGTTGGTACCGAAGCCTTGGAGAAAAACGCCCGCATGTTAGAGAGCGTGCTTAAGGGTTATGGTGTTCAGGGCGAAATTCATCACGTACGGCCGGGCCCGGTGGTCACGCTTTATGAGCTCGAGCCTGCGCCCGGGGTGAAATCTTCCCGGGTGATTAGACTGGCTTATGATATTGAGCGCTCTATGAGTGCTACTTCTGCCCGTGTGGCTACGGTACCGGGGAGCAATGTCATCGGGATTGAACTCCCCAATTCGGATCGCCAGACGGTGTTTTTGCGGGAACTACTTGCTTCCAAAGACTATGAAAGCACCAAAGCACGCCTGCCTGTTGTGCTGGGTAAAGATATTGGCGGTGCGCCTGTGGTGACCGACCTTGCCGCCATGCCGCACCTCCTTATGGCGGGTACTACGGGGTCTGGTAAGTCGGTGGGTATCAATACGCTGATAATGTCGCTTCTGTATCGCCACAGCCCTGAAACACTGCGGTTCATCATGGTGGACCCAAAAATGCTGGAACTATCGGTTTATGACGGCATTCCCCATTTGCTGACGCCGGTGGTGACAGAGCCGAAAAAGGCGGTGGTGGCGCTCAAGTGGGCGGTACGCGAAATGGAAGAACGCTATCGGAATATGTCGAAGCTTGGGGTGCGGAACCTTGCTGCCTTTAACAAGCGCATCGTGGAAGCCAAAGCAAACGGCGAAACACTTACCCGCGAAGTGCAAACCGGCTTTGACAAGGAAACCGGCCAACCGCTGATGGAAAGTCAGGAATTTGATTTTCAGCCCCTGCCATTTATCGTTGTGGTGATAGACGAAATGGCAGACCTGATGCTGGTGGCAGGCAAGGATGTTGAAGCAACGGTTCAGCGGCTTGCACAAATGGCGCGTGCGGCGGGCATACATCTGGTTATGGCCACCCAGCGCCCATCCGTGGATGTTATTACAGGCACCATTAAAGCCAACTTCCCAACCCGCATCAGTTTTCAGGTTACTAGTATAATTGATAGTCGCACCATTTTGGGCGAACAGGGTGCCGAGCAGCTGTTGGGCATGGGCGATATGCTGTTTATGGCGGGCGGTGGTCGCATTACCCGCGTCCACGGCGCGTTTGTCTCCGACAATGAAGTTGAGGATATTGTAGGACACCTCAAGAAACAGGGTGCACCGGCCTATCTGAAAAGAATAACCGAGGAACCCGAGGAAGGTTTTGGCAGCTCGCTCGTTCCGGGACCACACCAGCCCGGCGAAGACCAGGCCGCCAGCCTTTATGATCAGGCAGTGAATATTGTGCTTCGTGACAGGCGGGCCTCGATCAGCTATATTCAGCGGCGCTTGAAAATTGGCTATAACAAGGCGGCGACCCTGATTGAGGATATGGAAGAACAGGGTGTGATTAGCGGGCCAAACCAAAGAGGCCAGCGCGAAGTGTTTCTGGTGCCACCTTGGGCGGATTAACATTAAAATTATCTTAGGTTGGTATCGCCTACTTGGATAATGCTCAGGCTGTTTCTCTTTCCAGCCGGGATATCGCTCGCCTGAGGGTGCGGGGTGAAATGCCAAACAGTTTTGCTGTGTTGGTAATGGTGAACTCCTTGGTGTCTAGCATTTCTTGTGCAGCACGGGCTTTGGCGGGGGATAGCTTGGGCTTGCGGCCAAGCTTCTTGCCTTGTGCTTTTTTTGCCTCCAATCCGTCCTTGGTGCGCTCGCCCGTTTGGTCACTTTCATGCTCTGCCAGCACAGCGCAGAAATGATACATCAAGCGACCGTTTGGCGTGGTGATGTCCATAGTTTGGGTTAGCGAAACGAACTGGATATTCTTGTTGAGAAAATAATGCAGCAGTTTGGCGAGTTCTAATACAAGGCGACCAAGGCGATCTTGTTTGTAAACAATGAGCGTGTCGTGCCTGCTCAATGCGTTCAGCGCCTTGTCCAACCCCTTGCGCGGAAAGACCTTCCCAGAGACACCTTTGTCATGGAAAATAATGTCACAACCAGCGGCTTTAAGAGCCCTTCGCTGCATGGATAAATTCTGCTCTTTTTTGCTTACGCGGGCATAGCCAATTTTCTTGCTCATTGCCGATTTCCCACCTTGTCAAAAACGGTCGATTTCGCCGATGTGCCATTGCCTGCTACTCCCTTAACGCGCTGAACTGCTAACTCATTCAATTGATTTAGTTTTTTCATTTTCCGTAATATCTTGTTATCACTGTGCCAAATACGACCGTTTATGACCCTACTAAAGGCCAGTATCATTGGCACCGTGTGCCTCGGGTTTTCAGTGATTTATCCACAAGAAGTTTTGGCAGATGCCGTAAGAAACAAGCAGTTTTTGGCATTTGACAAAGTTCAACAAAATGCGTGGATTGGTGGAATTGTTGAAACGCTCTGGCAAGTAGCCGCGCAAAAAGACAAGGTAATTAGTGGATGTATTGCGGATTGGTATTATACTGATACCCCTAAAAAGAACGGGGTTATTTTAGCTGCAATGAAGCAATACCCTGAGCACACGCCGACAAATATTGTAGTGGCTCTAACTGAGCATGAATGTGGGAAATATGTTCGTGCCTGAGTTAAAAGTTCATGTCGATCTTGGGCACTTCACTTGAGGCTGTTTTAGTGACTTCTATTTCAGATGATGGGCTGGCATCAAAGTTGGCTCTTTCCTTGATGTCGTTGATTTCTTTCTCGAAGTCTTCCAACTCTTCTTCGGGCGGCGGGTTGTCTTTATCTTCCATGCGGTCACGGATATAGGCAAGACGATCATTATCTTTGGAAAGTTGTTTGTGCCGCTCTTTCGCATGGTCATGTGCAGCTTTTGCGGCTTGATGATCTTCCCATGATGGAGCGTTATCATCCCACTGGATGGTAGCTGCAACATCATCGTCAAGTTTTGTACCGTCCGCCGTGTAAACACTTCCGTCAGCTGAGCGGAATACTTTGGTGCCGTCAGGTAAGGTTTGGGCACGATCTTCAATATCGGAAAGGTTTTGTTCTGCTGTGGCTAATTCTTGTGCTGCTTCGATCAAGGCATCATAAACAGCGTTTTCAGCCTCACCGAGGCTATTCATCACAGCAGTATGAAGTTTGAGATAGTCAGCGCTGAGTTTAACGGCTTGGTTGAAATGGCGCTCTCTTTCCTTCTTCAGTAGAACTTCACGCTCATGCTTGTCCTTAAGCCCGCGATTTGTCCGACGACCTGTGTCAAAATCTCCACGTCTGGCATCGTTCGTTATCTCAAGATCAACGTCACGCCGCCTTTGAGCCTGTTTTTCTTCATGTTGCTGGAATTCTTTATCAGACATTTCCCCTCATTTCATTGCCACTATTATATTACGAAATTCGTTAAAATAAGGCTAAGATGCGCAAAAGGCTTGCTAATATTAGCAAGCCCTAAATCGACGGCACTTAGCGGCTTTGCGCTGCTTCATAATGCTTGGTAAGCATGTCCACGAACAAATCAGTCGCTTGGCTAGGGTCAATTGTGCCATCAAACAGATGACGGTTTAGATAATCGGCGAGGTCGATGCATATACCGAATAAACGTACTTGCCGAACTGCATCGCCACAGGCGCGTGCTTGATCGGCGAGTTCATGAATAAAGTGAGCACGTTCAATATCTGAATCTGAGCGAGCATTCATTTGACGCAAACGCCACTCGTAAAGGCTTTCTTCTGGGCGTCGAATGTCGGGATTGTTGGATATATTTAGTGCATTACAAATGCGATGGATCATGTGGCAAGCCCCTTTGTTGTGGTTGAGATTTGAGCTTCACCATATGAGCTGATGGTTCGATATTCGGGGGGATAGAGTTATATGAAAGTTATGCTGAAAAGTTGTGCCATATGTATGGTGTGAACATAGTAGAAAATGTTCGAACACCTGTATTGCTGTGAGTTATGGAGTTACGCGGTGCGCAAGATGTGCGTGGTACTACCACGCTCTTGGCAAAGGAGATGCTCCGCTCTCCTGTTGCATACCTCTAGGCTTGTCCTAAATATGATTTTCTCCTGCTATGTGGGGAGCTGTTCAAATCACCTTAAGGGCAATATTGGTGCTGCCGCACCAGATGTCGTTTCGCCGACAAGCCACGAGCAGCGACTGGCCACGTGCATCACCATTCAAGGGAGCATCCCTGCTAGCCCTTAAAAAACCTCATGGCAATTTCGTTGTGACGGCTTCACCGAGACCAAAGGGCATATCGTAGCCACTTTGAAAACCTCGATCATTTCATGAGGACAATGCCATTGAGACAAATGGAGATGTTGCTCTTCCTCTGAACCCATCAAAAGAGTTTCCTGCATTGGGCAGCTTTTTGGACACAAATAATACGTCGTAGAGCTAATTCGTCAGGGAACGGGCGTGGCATTCTCTTGCTCTTAAATAAACCACCAGTTCCGCTAGTACTGAATTCTGGGTTGTTGAAATAAGCTGTTCAGCTTCAGAAATGGCTTCTGGCAATGTTAGCCAAGGTACACTTTTTCCATTGGACAATATTCGTTGAGCGACGGCGCGATCAAATTTTTCTCTAGCATCAGGGTGTAAGATATCGGGAGCCTCAGTGTATATTAGCCTTTCGCCCAAAATTTTTGATCTCTTGTCTTCCAGCCCCAAAAGGATAGCTGAGCGTTGCTCCCAATTCTGTGCATGAAACTGGTTCAGTTTCTTCTTGTCGGGATCTTTCGTAAATCCATCATGAAGCTGCGCTTCTACATGTGGAGAAGTAGGAAATGGGGTATTCGTTGCGAGATAAGCATGTGTTAATCGCTGCTTGAATTGCTCATTTCGAGCGACAAAATTTCCACGCCTTTGTAATTCTGGTTCCCCAAGATTCTTTGGTCGGTTTGCTAATGGAATGTCTTCATAGTTGCTCAAAATTGGGGATGCATTTGTTCTAAGACCTCTTACTGGCTTTGGAAAGGAATCAAAATTGGCAAATAACTGGGAATCGTCCAATTTGAATAGCGCTTCAGGGTCAAAGCACAAATCAAAGACAAGCATCTCAGCTCCATAATCTGGGTTTTGGCCTATATGTGCTACTGGCCAAATGTAATTTTGTCCCTTTATTATTTCAGTCAGAGCAAACAGCGTATTGTCTTCTACAAAATCAATGACAGATGATTTTTTTGAGAAGCGAATAAAATCGGACCATAAGTCCTCGGCTGTTTGTGATATTACCTTGCAAATATGTATGACTGCTTCGACATCATTCAGTGCTTCATGTGGGATATAGTTTTTGAGGCCATTTGCAACTGCCAACGGCTCTAGTCCGAACGTTTGGTATCCCGTTTCGTCGAGAGGAACACTAATGGAGTTTGGATTGAAAATATTGACCGCTCGGGCCAATTTCAGACTGTCCATTCGGCAGTTATTGTTTGAATTGGTTAGGTATGGGTAATGCAAATTTTTGTAGAAGCAGTGCCGAAGGAAATTTTCATCAAATGTCAGAGAGTTGTGCCCGATAAAAATAGCGGGGCCCCAAGCTGAGAGTTGCTCGTAGATTTTACATGCCATTTCGTAATTTGAGGGAAGGTCTGGAGAAGTGAGTTGCCTTACGGATATTCCATTGATGAGGATAGCCACAGGTGATGGTACGACATAGGGTAGCAAACGGCTCTTAATCTCAAAGCGATCAATTTCATTAAAGTTACTGTCTGTTTTGATCGCAGCAAATTGTATGATTTGATCAAAACTCGCATTTAGGCCTGTCGTTTCTACATCATAAAATATAAAGCCCAAAATTCATCCTTCCCCAAAAAAATGCATTGTTATCTAATACGATAAATTGCTGAGACGTATTTGAACTACTGCTGTACTCACTTTAAAAAGCTTGGCTAAGTCTTGTATTGCCTTTTCATCGTCGATATCGAAAACTTTCCCATCCAACTCATCTTGGACAAATTTTAGGGGCATTAATATTTCTGCAGCAAAGCGATTTGCTTCAATTTCGATCTCATCTGTTCCTGAAGCCGCAATCGAACCTCTCATCAAAATTTTGTCTATGTGAACCTCTTCCGAAAGCCCACTATGACCTAATGCGTAATGCCCAAGCTCGTGGGCAATGGTAAACCTCTGCCTATTCGGGGCATGAAATGAATTCACACCAATGATAGGTGTCCCCTCTTTTATAAAAATCATGCCTGACAATTCATCATCAAGAGGTGAAAATCGTACTTTCGCTCCCATCTTCTTAGCTATTTTCTCAATTGGCACTGAAGGAGATGTGATCTGAAATTCTTGTAAAATTTCAACGGCCTTTGATGCTATTTCTTGTGCTCTTTGATTATCCATAGTTATTCCCCTAGTTTTGTATGAATTCCACTATTCATCTAGCGTGAGAAGAACTTGAAGTTGTTGTTCTTTAGTTAAGCCCTCATTTGGCAAAGGAAGTGAGGATGGTGCCTTTTTTGTACTAAAAAATTTAGGTGCAATCATAAGCTCTTTAGGTGACTTCAAGTTTAAAGCTTCAGCGATTTCATACAGGTGGTGCAGGAGAATCTGTTGCCTGCCAGATTCTAAATTCGCTAATGATGTTCGAGACAAGTTTATCTTAGATGCCAACTGATCCTGAGTTAGATTTCGCAGCTTCCGATATTTTTTAATTCTCTTGCCAGATTCTTCATATAGTTTTTTTGTATCCATGCAGGTCTCCTATAGACAAACTAGTATAGTGTCAATTTAACAAACATCAATGTTTGTGTAATAAACATATATAACTTCAATAATTCCCGATTGACTTGACATTAATTTTCTATTTGTTATGGTTAACTCAACATTCATCGAATCGAGACCCGAAAGAAGAAGCATGGCTACAAACCCACCTAGTGGTAATGGACACCGAAATGGTGCTGTAAAAAGGCGCTCTCAAACAAGGACGCCTTCAGGTAACTTCGTGAAACGCGATACATCAACTGGCCGTTTTATGGATGTAAAGACGTCAAGCAAAACGCCTTTTAAGGGTGTGCGGAAGGAGAAGTAATGATTCGTCGCATTGAATATGGGCGTGATGCTCGTGCCCGAGTGCGGGGCCGCGTAGATGCGGCCATATCACCTGATGGTGAAACATGAAGGACTCTGATTTGGAGTCCTTTTTTTGTGACTAGGCAAAAGGAGATCAAAAATGCCTGAAAATGATAAATACAAGTTCAAAGTAAACAAAGAGATGTTCGAGGTTGATGATCCCAGCATCACCGCTCGCACTATTTTGACTATGGCGGGGAAGTCTGATGTTACAAAGCACGCGCTTTACATGAAAATTCAAGGGCAGCAGCGTGTCAAGATTGAAAACCTGGATGATCCTATAGATTTATCGCAGGCAGGCCTTGAGCGTTTCAAAACGCTTCCTCTTGAGCAAACGGAAGGGGAAGCTGCGGTGGCTGTCAATATCCTGCCTGAAGAGGATATTGTATATTTGGCATTAACCAAATTGGACTGGGAATTGGTACCAGAAGGTGCAATTCATTGGCTCGTCATCAGGGATTATCCAATCCCCGCTGGATATAATTTTGGTAAGGCAGATGTTTCTCTTCGGCTGGAACGGTGTTATCCCGACGTTCAGATCGACATGGTCTATTTCAGCGAAAATCTGACTTTGCTTTCTGGCAGACCTATCAGGCAGCTTACAAGCGCTAATCATTTGGGACGTGTATGGCAAAGGTGGTCACGTCATCGCACAGCGCAAAACCCTTGGCGTACTGATGTGGATTGTGTTGAGACCCACATGGCGTTGGTCGATGACTGGCTCATGCGTGAAATGCGTTAGGAAGCGATTATGCAGAGTTCAAACATATCGCTAACCATGCAAGAGCATCATTATGAAGAACTACGGGCATTTCTTTTTAAAGATGGCAAGGAGGCAGTGGCGTTCTTTATATGCACCAAGGCCATTGCCCTTGGTCGAACAAGGCTTTTGACGAAGGAAATCCATTTCCTCACTGATGAAGCCTGTCCTGATCGTGAAGTGAATAAGGTTACGTGGACAACCGAAGCTATTGTGCCCTTGTTGGATAAGGCTGAGGAAGAGGGTCTGTCATTGGTAAAGATTCATTGTCATCCATGTGGAACACCGCATTTTTCTCCTACGGATGATGAATCAGATCGGACGCTCTTCCCCAGCGTTATTGATTGGGTAGAACACGACTTTCCACATGCTAGTATTGTTCTTTTGCCAGATGGTGCAATGTTTGGCAGGAGCATTGATGAAAATGGCAATTTTGCCTCGCTGTCATCAATCAGTGTTGCCAATGATAATCTTGATATCTGGTTTGCAGGTGAAGGGGTCAGTGAAGTGCCCGCTAGCGCAAAGCGGATAGCACAAGCTTTTGGCAACGGGACATATGAGGCCTTGAGCAGGCTGCGCGTCGGAGTCGTTGGCTGCTCTGGCACTGGAATGCCCCTAATCACAGCTCTAAACTTAAACCATGTGGGCGAGTTGGTTATTGTTGATCCTGATGTGATTGAAGATGGCAATCGAAACCGAATAGCCACCGCCACGCCAGAAGATGCTGAGATAGCCACGCCCAAGGTAGTTAACGCTTTGCAGGCTATTGAATCTCGGGGGCTGGGAACAGTTGTTCATACCTTTCATGCCGATATCCTGCAAAGTGATGTGATTGAAGCGCTTGGAAGCTGTGACCTTATTTTCGGTTGTGTGGATTCTGTTATCGGTAGGCATATCCTCAATAAAATTTCATCCTGTTACCTCATTCCATTTTTTGATCTTGGTGTTCGCATCGATGCTGATGGTGAGGGCGGTGTTGACGCTGTCAATGCTTCGTTAATGTTCATCAAGCCATGTGGCGCAAGCCTACTTTCCCAAGGGGTTTATACATTTGAGCAACTGAATGCGGAATTCATGTTGGCTGATGACCCCGAAGAATATCACCGACAGCTAAAAGAGGGATACGTGAAGGGTGTAAACGTTGACCGCCCTGCTGTGGGCGCGATCAACGGTATACTGGCAAACCTGGCAGCAGAAGAAGTAACGGCTCGTATACATGGGTATAGATTAGAGCCCAGTTCACAATTTGCAGTGCGCCGTATTGTATTTGACGAAGGTGAAATATGGAACGAGGAAGCAGATGAATTGCCTTGTCCTGAATTCATAAAAATTGTTGCAAGGGGTGACCAGAAACCTTTGCTTAATTTGCCATTTATCGGAGTTTGATAATGAAGCTATTTGTAAGAAGGTTATATCGTGGTTTTAGGGCGTTTATTGGCATCCCTGCGCCTTACAATGTAGAAATTGTCGAAGACATTCCTAACCGCTTACTCCCAGAAGTCTTGTATCTGGCTGAAGAGGACGGCGATTACTGGATGGCCGCTATGGATTGCCCTTGTGGATGTAAGTCCAAAATCCAGCTCAGCTTGTTGCCCGATGACAAACCAAAGTGGGCGGTGAAAATTTCGAGTGGTGGTCCACCTTCACTACATCCTTCTGTGTGGCGAACAGTAGGTTGCAAGAGCCATTTCTGGTTCAAGAATGGCTTAGTGAACTGGTGCAAAAACTAATCTGAAAGGAAAAGGCGATGTTTCGCACAGAAATCAAATTTAATGGCCGCAAAATAACAAGTTCAAGTCAATTTGAACGTGAAATCAAGAAATCTATGAATAAACATGTCGAGAAAGAACTGCGCAAAGCGGTTGGTGCAGGCACGCGCCTCAAAAAGACAAAAGATGGTTTTGTCGTGGAAGGAAGTCCGCAGCAAATCGAGCGGATTAAGAAGCGATTAAAATAGAAGGAATTGAAAAATGGTGAGTAAGGCCCAAAAACAAAACGTATGGGACAAGGCGAAGCGAGCACGTGGTAAAGATCCTGCTAAATATAGAAAAGACCCCTATGGCAAAGAAATATATTTCGATAGTCATGGCAAGGGCAGTGCCATGGGGTGGGACATAGACCATATAAAGCCGAAATCCAAAGGTGGAAGTGACGCCACTAGAAACCTTCAGGCCCTGAATGCAAGCACCAATCGGAGTAAGGGTGATAGCTTGGTCAAAAAAAGTCGTCACTCCAAGGGTAACAAATAGATCAAGACTGTAGGTGGAAGGTAAGTTCATGACTGATATTAATTGGGTGAAATTGATTGGCGGAGGTTTTGCCGGAATGACGGCTCCATTCGCTCAACACCCTAGCGATAAAAAAAGAGCAAGAGAGTATATGAAGCAGGCAGAAGCTGCAGACTTGACCCTTAGAGATGCTTTGCAACATGCCCGTTCTCATCTTGAAAAAGCGACAGGGTGGCCGACTGGTATAGATGTGCAGTTAGGGCGAGTGAGGAAATTCTACTCTGGTAAACTTGCTGATTAAATTTCCATACCCAATTCACGCTGAATATTTTCAATAGAAGCCAGAGCGTTGCGGCGCTCATAGCTATCCTTGGAACTCATGGCGAGTACCGCATAACACTCTCTGAGTAATGCCAACAGTTCGTTTTTGCTTTTTGTAGCCAGTTCAAAATTTGTGATTAGTCTCATTTAGTCCTCCTGTATCAGGAGACCCCGTACATCGGAGCCTTTCTGACCACATGCATTCAAAGGCAACGTATGGATGGAGGCTTTCTGTTACAGGAAAAGGTTTAGCTAGAAACGGCTCACATTATTGGAGTGGAAAACGCATCGAGAAGCTTGCTGGTAGATGTGCATCACGTCATCCAACCATGTACTTATCAGCATCTTTGTGCAGATCACTTGCAAACAGATATTGGCTAACGAAGTCCAGCCAAAGCCTGTTCGCTTCTTCTAGTTTTTCGGCAAGGTATTCTTCGGAGTATTTAATTTGGTTATCATTCATCGTTCGATCTCTGGTTTGTTGTAGTCTCGGGTTTGAGTTAGGTTTTGCTTCGGCATCAAGCGCTTAAAGCGGTCAATATCGCGATAAAGAGTGAGGCGTTCGCGAGTTTGTTTCTGCCGTTCCTGCTTGATTTCATCTTGTAGTTTTTGGCGTTCCTGCATTTGTTTGAGGATCAACTTTTCACGTTCTTGTTTGTCACGTTTGTTGGCCTGCAAAGTTTCAAGCTCATTTTGCTTCTTTAATTGCCTGTGCTTACCATTCAGGCGGTCCCATATGCCCTTGAGGCCTTTGCGAAAACGCTGGCTTCGTATCAACAGCTCTTGAATTGCGCGAATATCCTGTTTTTCTATTTGTTCTGTGCGGGCTTGTTTCTGGGTTTTTACTATTGCCGAGCGCTTATCATTTAACGGCTTTAAGGTCGCCTGCGCCTTGCGTTGATGTTCACCGATGTAACGCTCAATAACAGGCGTCATATCCTTGGATATTTGGTTTTTAGTCTCGTCTACGCTGGAAAGTTCGCTTGGGTCGCCAAGCCGCGCTTTTACGTCTTTTGCTTTTTTGCTAATCATTCGAGCAATAGACAGCACTTCACCTTCATGGGTCAGGGCCACATGACTACGCTTGTCACCCTTTGCGAGGAAGAAGCCTCGTTCACTCATAGCTCTCTCAAAGGATTGCTTGCTGTCACTGATCGCCCAAGCATCTTGAATGCTGGCCTTTATATCCTTTGCGCTTTGTCCCATGCATTTGGCTTGTTGCCATTCTGCTAGCGTAAAGTTCAGCGAATTACTCTGCCTGTCCTTTGCTAATCCAGCTGGCATCTTCCAGTCATGCTCAATGAATAGCTCGCGAGATACTTCCTGAGCCTTGCGCTTAAAGTGCGACATTTGCTTTGCTGTCATGGTTTCACGGTCAATACGTGACCAAGTGGCGTGGGCATGTCTGCGGCCTTCCTTTTCATGGAAAACGATCATGCGTGGCTGGCCATCCAATCCTTGACGAGCTTGAAACAGGTCAATGGCCTTGATGTAATCTTCTGTGGTGACTTCTTCTCTTTCTGGAGTATTAAAAGATGCGGTGAATATGTGCTGTTTACATTGAGTGCCGCGAGCTATGGCCTGATCTTCCTTGCAAGCTCTCATGACATCATCTGCCATATAGCCGCTTACTTCATGGACGGTAATGTGCTCGTTTTCTGACTTTAGAAGATGTCTTCCATGTTTTATTGCACCGCCCCGCTGGGAGGCCACAATAATCATGCTTTTAGCCCCAAGGATTGAACCAGCAGGTCGCGCATTTCAAGAATGGCTTTGCAGGCTTGCTTGATTAAATGCTCAGTTTCAGCGCTCACGACCAAAGTGCCTGTATGAATAGCTTTGGCGATTTGATTGAGGTTGTTGGCAATACGGGATGCACCCAACATTCCAAACAGTTTCGCCAGTGCTTTTTGATCTTTGGTAGGGTTACGTCTGCGTGTGACGGGAAGTTTAACCGTACTGTGCTTGTCCCGTTCCAGTGAACACCATTTCATATAGCCGCTCAAAGACATGCCAGCCGCCTCAGAGAACTGCCCTAACAGGGCACGTTGCTCTGCTGTCACACGGACAGAGATAGGGGCTAAGCGCTTGTCTTTCATGGTTTCCTCAATAAAAAAGCTCTACCCAATCGGGCAGAGCTTATAATGGTTTAAATGTTGTGTTGTTTTGGGGGGGTAGTGCAGCAGTTATGGTTCAGGGTCGGTAGTAAAATCCTTTATAGATGTGTCTTGCAGAATGTCTTCCCAGCTCGATAATTCATCGAATAATGAGTTCAAATTAATTTTATCGTTGGGCACCATTATTTTATTTGAAATTAGGGACGCAATTTGGCCTATGATGCGAGTGACTTTGCGGCCGCTGCTAATATGAGATATTCTTTGAATTGTATAACAGCATTCGGGTCAATGTTAATGTTCGCAGATATGCTTTGAGCTATTTCGATATGCTCTGGATTTAACCTAAGCCAATTATTCATTAGATAAAAGTCGTCAGGGGTAAATATGGAGGGTTTGGCCTCTAAACTACTTTCGGCACGTACATAATGTTTTCCTTCATACCCTAATGCGCGTTTCGTTTGTTCCACGATAGATTTAGAGACTTTGATTTCCGCTAGAAAGGCCTCCTTCTCATCGTAGCGACGTTCTTTATATTTATAACGAGGACCAATCTCTTTTAATTGCCAACAATGAGGTATTTTTTTGAGGTGAGGGATATCCCCCGTAGCCAATACATATTTTGCACCAAAATCAGCAAGGTATTCCATTAGGCTTAACATTAGTTCGGTTCGTACTTTGTGGCCGCTATGGGATTTCCAAGTGGGATTGGAAACCCATAAACGATACATTTCCCATGTATTTTTATTGAAGCGGGCAGGGTAAGCTGGGTCGTAAATATCTTTGCCGTGAAACTCGCTGATATAAGATTTGGCACTGGTGTTTGTGGCCCGAATTCCCCCCATGATGCGGCCTTTATGGTCTATACTAATCAGATAGATTGCACAGGCATCATCATATTGGTCAATTTCCATTTTAAAGAAGCTGTGACACACATCCCATCCACGGTATTCATGGAAGAAAAAATATCGCTGTTTGAATGATTTCTCTAGATATTGCCCGTGAGTTTGGCGGTTCTTAGCATCGAAAAGATATATCATAAATTTGGCTCTATTATTCCAAATATAGCTTGTCAGACTTGCACAGTTATTAAGGAATGATGGTATATTTTGCGGCGTTGAATGGAAAAAATTATTAATCTTAAAATTTTGGTAACGCTATTAAGACTTTGTGAAAAGAATTTAGATTAAGCTGCTACAGAACGCTTGGCGGAATAGGGGGTTTTGGCTGAGCATCTGCGTTTGACGTAAGGTGAGGCTGAATTTCATGGTAACGGAACCCCCGATCAAACTTGGGCTTCTTGCTCCTCTGACCGGTATTGTAGAAAGTTATGGGGCAGAGATCACAAAGGCCGCACAGATTGCCACTGACATCGTGAATGAAAAAGGCGGTATTTTGGGGCGTCCGCTGGAACTGATTATTGCTGATGATGGTAGTGTGCCTGAAACCGCTGTGCCTGCTGCTAAAAGATTGATCACTAAGCGTGGCTGTAAAGGTATAATTGGAAACTTACTTTCTAATTCGCGTATCTCTGTTGCTTACCAAGTGGCAGAGCCACTGAAGACACCGTATCTGAATTTTTCTTTCTATGAAGGCAGTATTGCCAGTAAGTATTTTTTCAGCTTTTCGGCGTTACCTAATCAGCAAATCGACAAAATGATACCCTATATGGTGCGGAAAGTAGGTCCCAAAGTTTATTTTGCCGGCAGTGATTATGAATGGCCAAAAGGTTCAATTGACGCAGCGAAACGTGCGCTTTTAAAAGCTGGCGGTGAAATGCTTGGAGAGCAATATTATGCCATGGGAGAGGCAAATGTTGAAGAGCTGATATATGCGGTTGCACGGTCAGGGGCTGATATTTTCGTGCCTTATTTTGCAGGGAGCGAACAGCTCAGTGTTTTAACTGCGTTCAGCGCGGCAAATCTGAAAAATAAAATGGCAGTGGTGATGGGGCATTATGATGAAATATTGGCAAGCCAGTTAAGTCCTAAGGTACGGGAAAACCTTTATTCTTCTAATAGCTATTTCATGTCAGTTGAAACCAAGGAAAATACTGAATATCTCAGGCGGTTAGCTGCGCAGCCTGACATTGATGGCATTTGGCCCAAGGGTAATGGTTTTCTAACCAACTTTGGGGAAGGCACTTTTGTGTGTGTTTTAGCTTATGCAGAGGCGGTAAATAAGGCTGGAACGCTAGATACTGAAATTGTTTTGAACACACTTAAAACAATTTCAGTCAAGGCCCCTCAAGGCAACGTAATTATGGACACTGCCACCCAACATGCAGCAGTGAATTGTTACTTAACGCGGTGTGAAAAAGACGGCAGTTTCGAAATTATCGAAGATTTTGGTATTGAGGCCCCTGAGATACCGGAACGGTATAGGCCCACTAAAACTACAGAAAAAAAGGCCCCTGAAGGTGAAGGCCCGCAACACTTACATGCAGAGGAAGTGGCCCAATTTACGGGATTAATAGAGTCCTCTGAGTTGACAACCGCTGGATTTGCCTCTGCTTTGGATGCGGTGGATGTTAGCGCGGTTGCCATCGATAAAAGTGGCTGCATTGTTCAGGTGAATCATATGGCAGAAACAACGTTTGGCTATAGCCGTAATGAATTTTTAGGTCTTGATATCTCTGCTCTCATCCCTCCTCGATTTAGGGCCGGCCATAAAGGACATGTTAGTAATTTTGTTGCAGGTATGTCTTCGTCTTTACCAATGGGGCAACGCGGCGAAATTTATGGATACAGTAAAGATGGCCGTGAGTTTCCTGCAGAAGCTTCCATTACCAAACTAGTTGCTACAGACGAGACATATTATGTCGCAATGTTACGAGAGGTTAGTAAATATAAACAAGCAGAAGAAGAGCTTCTTTGGCAGGCAAGCCACGACTCATTAACGGCGCTTCCTAACCGTACAGCCTTGATGGAACGATTGGAGAATGCCCTGGACAGAACCAGCCGTTCGGGCGGGGATGTGGCGGTTTTGTTTATCGACTTGGATGACTTTAAATTAGTGAACGATAGCTACGGCCATTCTTTCGGGGACCAGTTGCTTGTGATATTGGCAGAACGGCTTTTAAGTGCAGTTCGTGCTGGTGATACTGTTGCGCGATTTGGCGGTGATGAATTTGTGGTACTGTGCGAAGAGCTGGAGGATGAGACCGCAGTAGGCTTGCTTGCTGATCGGATAAATACTGAATTACGCGATGTGACATTCATTGACAATATACAGTTATTTCCCACTTGTAGCATAGGCGTTGCAATTAGTTGTGGGGGAGATGTTTCTTCTAAGGAGCTATTGAGCAATGCTGATGCTGCTATGTATCAAGCTAAGGAGCAAGGCAGGGATGGCTGGGTATCGTTTAACAAAACTATTCATACAAAAGCCCGTGAAAGATTGAATGTTGCAAACGGCTTACGTACGGCAATTGCGAAAGATGAACTCCATTGCCAATATCAGCCAATAGTGTGTGGAGAAACGGGTGATCTTGAAGGAATAGAAACATTACTGCGTTGGACACCGGGTGGCCAATTTGTGTCGCCAGCCGTTTTTATACCCGTAGCTGAAATGACGGGTACAATTTCAGAACTGGGTGCCTGGGTGTTTGAGCAAGCATGTAGAACGCAGGTAAGGATGGCACGTCGTTTTGGCGAGGCTGATTGCCCCTATGTATCTGTTAATGTCTCGCCTCGGCAACTGGAACAACATGACTTTTTAGATACTATTTTTCAAATTAGTGCCGCCACTATGGCAGATTCCAGAAAGATTTTGATCGAGGTTACAGAAACCGCCTTGATGGTTGATGTGGACCAAAATTTACGCATTTTGAAGGCACTGAGTGACGCAGGCTATGGCATTGCTATTGATGACTTTGGTACGGGCTATAGCTCGCTTTCTTTATTGGCACGAATTCCCCTTACTGTTTTAAAGGTAGACCGTGCGTTTGTTTCAAAGCTTGAAACATCTAAAACTGATTTGGCGGTGGCCACTGCTGTAATCGGTCTTGCTCATTTACTTGAGCTCACTGTAGTTGCAGAAGGTGTTGAAACCGAAGAGCAACGTAAAATTCTGTTGGATCTCGGGGCACGGTTTTGCCAAGGATATTACTTTGCTAAGCCTATGAAGCTGGAAGATTTTCTTTCTAGCTCATTTGTACAAAAAGGATCGATATAATAATTGGTACTAGAAACTTGTACGCAAGGTTAACCCCGCTGTGCGAGGCCGCCCAATAATATGACCAATTCTGGCAAGGCCGCCGCGTTCACGGTCTAGCGAAGTGCGGATCGTCTCATTCCAAAAGTTATTAACATAAAAAGAAACCTCAAGGGCTCCGTGCCGTGCACCAACCCGTATGCTACCTGTTTGGTAGCCCGGCAGTTCCGGATCAAAGCTCAGGTGGTCAACCGAAGGGTTGCCCAATTGTGTAACAGTTAGATCAATAACGCCAAAGCCCGAGACCTGATCTCCAATCTGGGTAAAGGATGAACCAACATGTTGGAGACTAAGAGCTGCAAAGCCATTCCAACCGTCCCCCCATGTCCAGTGATAGCTAAACTGCGAGGCTGCTTGGAAGGTGGGTGAAGTGGGGAGTCTATTTCCTCTATCAATACCATTCAAGGCATTCATTTGGGCTGGGTCAGTTGATAGTAATGTTGAACGAATTTGTGCATTTTGCATGGTAGCAGATATGGAAATATCAAAATTCGGATGTGGTCGAATAAAGAGTTCGGTTTCAATACCTATGCTGCGGGCCCGAGGTATATTGAAAATAATCCGCGATGAGCAACTGCCCGCATCGACGGTGGCCTGCAAGTTTCTAATGTCTGCATAAAAGAGGGAAGTGTCAAAAGTGAGACGACCGCCAGCTAGCGTGGATTTGAGCCCTATTTCATAGTTCCACAATTCTTCGTTGTCGAAGAAGGGACGATTGCCATAAATTTCAAAATCCTCAGGTGTGCAAAGAGGGCGGTTAAGGGGATCATTGATGCCACCCAAGCGGAACCCCTTTGCAATTTGTGCATTTATCTGAAAACCCTCAGTGGCTTCGAAGGCGATAATCATTCGAGGTGTAAGCCCATTGCTAACAGTCTTTGCTGGAACAGTCTCTTCTATGCCTGCTGCTGCAAATAAACCATCGAGAAGCAAAGTGCGCTTTTCTGCGAATTCGAACCAGCGTAACCCTGCGGTTAGGCTTAGTCTGTCAGTGACATTATAAGTAGCTTCACCAAAGATGGCCCATTGTCTGAAATCAAAATCGAACCGAGAATAAAACAAATGGTCGTTTAATGAGGGCGATGCGCTGGTTGTTAGCCCGGTTAAGTTTTCAAAACCAGGGACAAAAAGTGTCTGTCCAAAATTACGATCTGATTGAGTATAAAACCCTCCAATAACATATTGTAGCCTAGTATCTTCGCTGGAATGTAGGCGCAGTTCTTGGCTGAATAGATGGAGGTTTGTCTGGTCAATAAGAGGAGCATCAAGTGTTAGTACTTCACCTGTTAAGCCGAAGGCCGAAGGCTGTGCCAGAATGCTGGTTGTTAGCTGGCCAGAATCGCGAACTACTTGGATGTCACGGTCAATAATGGAACTAACCGATGTGACCGAAAGGGCATCGCCTTCGTATTTCACGACCGTATCCAACATCAGGAATTCGTCGTCGAGACTTTCTTCAATTTGAATATACTGTTCTTTACTGCCGAGTGTAATTGCAGGGCGTGACTGAGTGTGTGGATTAGCGAGCACATTAAATAAATCAGCACGCGGAAAGCCATTTGTCTCTAAATTTTGATATACAATCCTTGGTGTAATATTCAGGCGGTCTGAAAGCTTTAGGGATAGAGCAAACCGCCCCCCATATTTGGTGCCCTTGTTGATATTGTTTGCTTTGGTGCCGCCCGGATTAACTGCATCAATATACCCGGGCAACGCATTATAATATGCAACGGCCCGAATGGCATCTGTATTTCCGCCTAGCGGGATATTAAAAACACCTTTCAGATTTTGGGTGGTGTCACCGCCTTGAGTTACTGCAATTGTCGCTTCGGTTGCGAAGGCCACCTGAGAAGGATCTGGTGCATTTGAGATGTATCGTACTGTACCAGCCAATGACCCTGACCCAAAAAGAGTTCCTTGAGGCCCTCGAAGCACTTCAACACGTTTCATGTCAAAGAAATCAAGATCAGGTGTGAATAGAGCCATTGAAATGGCGGTTTCATCAAGATAAACACCCACTTGCTCTTTGATACCAGGTTGGTCTCTTACTACTTGTCCAGACGAAACGCCGCGGATGGAAATTTGGCTTTGGCCCGGCCCCAAGTCACTGAAAGTGAGGCCGCTTATACTGCGGGCAAGATCGCTCATGTTTTGTGCGGCTGACAGGAAGATAGTTGCTTCTGTTTGTGCGGCAATTGAGAAGGGAACATCCCTAATAGATTCGGAGCGCTTTCGAGATGTTACAAAAATCTCCTCGATAGGAACTTGGCGGTTTTCTGGGCCTTTATGTTCCTGTTTTTCTTCGGCATTTAGGGCAGTATGTGGTTCGGTGTGTGGGGGGCGCTCCGTGTTGCCGCTAATATCCTGACCGCCAACATTAACAATGTAGATTACGACCGTGCCTTGTTTGTTATAGGTTGCGCGCAAACTTGTGCCACGCAGCATAGTACGAAGTGCTCTGCGAAAACCGTATCTGCCATTAAGTGGTTTTGTTTCAATATTAATAAGTTGGTCATAAGGAAACAAAAGCTGTGTTTTGGTTTTTTCAGCAAGAATAGTTAGTGTTTCACTGGCTGGGCCGACAGCAATATTTAAGTCAAAATATTTTAATTGCGCAGTGGCAGGGGCGGATAGACTAAGAAAGAGGGCCATAAGGGCAATGCCTGCAAATTTTGATTGCCGAAGCAACTGCATCAGGAGGAAACTCCTGTGAAAAACAGCCGAGAAGCTGTTAGCTAAGCCTCTGGGGCCTGCCCCAATATGTGGGAACTTAATCACGCACGCCGCTTCCAAAATCCACTGATAATTGTGTAAGTTGAGTAAGCTAATGCAATCAAACCATGATACAAAGAGGGTGCTATAAAGGAAGCGTTGATTGCTTTGTTACTCGGGCACGGACTGTGACAAATATACAAGATCAGTGCCGACCCATTTAACTGAAACACCAAAGTTTGCCTCTAATGCCTGCAACATAGCCTCTGTTTCATTGGTTTTGAAATAACCGCCCACTTTTAGATCTCGGATTACGGGATCAGAAATTACTATCTTGGTTTTGGTGTAACGGCCGATTTCATGAATAACATCTACTAAGGCATCGCCCTTAAAAACAAGAGCACCTTTACGCCAGGCTAAGCGGCGTTCAACCTCTTCTTGTTCGATTGTATTAATTGATTGAATATAATCAGAGAATTGTGCGCTTTGACCTGAGTTCACTAATGCTAAGGATGTTTCGTGCGGAACTTCAATGCCATCATCTGCTTGAGCAATAGTTGCTAGCTCAACCCTGCCTTCAGTGACAGTTACTTCAACGGTTTCCGGCTGAAGTTCAACAGTGAAGGCTGTGCCTACAGCGCGAACTATATTAGTGCCAGCATGAACCTCGAAGGGGCGCTTTGGGTTGTGAGCGACATCAAAGTGCGCCTCTCCTTTCACCAGTTTTAATATACGCCGATCTTCATTGAAGGCTACATCTACTTGGCTGCCTGTATTGAGGAGTATTTTGGATCCGTCCGTTAGCGCTATAGATTTATGTTCACCAATTGCAGTGGTGTAGATAGCAACTGAAGCTGGTTCTGTTTCCTTATAAAGAGATGGAATAGAGAGGCTAATGGCTAATACAGCGGCTGCGGCTAAAGCATATTTAGGTCGTGGTAAATAACCAGCTACCGAGCTTGCAAACCGTTTCAAAACCCCTTTTTTAGCGGGAACTGGAACAATGTCGCTGAATTCAGCGAGAGCATCAAGTTTACCCCAAAGGGTAGCGGCATTTTCAAATTCGGCTGTGTGCGCTTTAGAAGTACCAAGCCAGCTCTTGAATTGAGCAAACTCTTCAGGCTGCAAGCGTTTGCTGTCAAGTTTTGTCACCCAAGTGGCGGCTTCAAACTCCAGTGCTTTTTTTTCTGCAATGTTAATAACTTTGCCCATCAATACTCTACTTTTCTTTGTCTTCAGCGCAGTCTACTGCGAGCGCCTGCTTGCGCGACTTGTTTTGATGTATATCGCTCCCACGCCGGGCCATAAACTCCATTGATCGCATCAAGCCTTTAGCAAGGTGTTTTTCGACTGTGCTCTCGGATATACCCATGGTTTCTGCAATTTCTTTTTGTGAAAACCCATGTATTTTTCGGAGCAGCAATGCTTTTCGGCATTGGCTCGGCAGCGAATCCGCAGCTTCAGCAAAAATCGTTAGTGTCTGGCGAGCTTCCAGTCCTGCTTCAACCGCTTTCATACCAATAGAGAGTCCTGTTAGGTCTATTTCCTCTATTGATTCTGCAC
>Ga0316207_10000765_pt1 | contig 45910 bp, 43 predicted proteins | sample 6weekpyrite_MG_FD_204943 | JGI IMG/M metagenome (GOLD analysis project Ga0316207, IMG submission 204943) | Microbial mat bacterial communities from mineral coupon in-situ incubated in ocean water Damariscotta River, Maine, United States -... | ecosystem: Environmental > Aquatic > Marine >... | reverse complement strand
GACAATGCTTTATAATAGTAACAATTTAGCTATACTATCACTTAAATTGCTTTGGCTAATAGCTTACTAAGGAGATAAATGTGATTAAGCGGATGTTTAAATTTACATTTTTGGCTGTTTTGTTTTCATCACTATTTTCATGTGCCTCTACAAATGAGCTGGATGCATTAGACAAGTCTACTCGTTCTTATGAGCGGGCTATTCGCTGGGGAGAGTTTGCCAGAGCAAAAGCCTTTCATAAAAGTGACCCTGTACTCCAGGATATTGAACGCCGTCGCTTAAAGTTTTACCGTGTGACCGGCTACAACACAGTAAGCCATCAGACTCCTGACATCAATAATTCATACGTACTTGTTGAAGTTAAATATTACAAGAATGATCGACCGGTAATTAAATCATTCACAATGAAGCAACACTGGAAAAGGGATGAGGGAACTGAAATTTGGTATTTAGACACACCATTCCCTAAATTTAAGTAGGTTTTATTTGTGTGTTTATTTACAGCTCATTTACAACAGCGTGAATAACGTAGTCACTTTCAAAATAAACAGTAAATAGATCGTATCTCCACTTGGAAATAGGTGGGGTACCAACAGGGGCAGTTCGTTCTATCGGGTAACCAAACTGTTTTCGGACGGTTTCTTTTGCCATTCCTCGACCAGGTAACATCACCGTGTAAGCTTCTTTTTTACCGCCATCGGGAGTACTAATGAGCTCGGCTGAGATATTTGTGGATAACCCAGCTAAAAGTAGTCCTGTTGCAGCAATGTAGCTAAACTTTGGCATTTAACACTCCGAAAATGGCTTCAAAATACGATTAAACTATAACCTATCAATAGCTTACAGGCAAAAGCTAAGTCTTATTATGCTACTTTTAAGCGGAATAGTGTGAGCTAGGTTTTGATCTGGAAATGTAAGTTTTGACATTTCTTAGTGGTTAAAATCCGCACAAAAAAATGAATGGTATCAATAGTATGCCTATAAGTTGTTTTCAGTTAATATTTGCCCCATGTTTAATCCTGTAGAACTCTTTATCGGCCTGCGCTATACCCGCGCTAAGCGCCGTAACCATTTTATTTCATTTATCTCACTGTCCTCGATGATGGGGATTGCTTTGGGGGTGACGGCACTCATTACCGTATTATCCGTCATGAACGGCTTTGAAAAAGAAGTCCGTGGCGGCATTCTTAATATGGTGTCGCACCTAACCGTAACCGATTTCGAGGGCAAACTGAAAAATTGGCCTGAAGTCGTCAAAAAGACCAAAACACATAAAAATGTCATTGCCGCGGCACCCTATATTGAAGCGCAAGGTATGATGATGAATGGACCCAACGTTAATGGCACTTTGATTCGAGGTATTCTGCCAAAACAAGAACCCAGCGTTTCTAATATCTCCTCTAAAATGAAAGAAGGACGATACTCCGATCTTAAAGCCGGCAAATTTGGTGTTATTTTAGGACAAGATCTCGCGCGTATTTTGGGTGTTCACGTTGGTGATAAAGTCACCATGGTCACACCAAGTGCCAATGTCACTCCGGCAGGAGTCGCGCCGCGTTTAAAACGTTTCACCGTAGTCGGCACATTTTATGTTGGCATGTATGAGTATGATAGCACTATGGCTGTTATTCATTTAAAAGATGCACAACGTTTATTTAGAATGAGAAATAGCATTACCGGCGTACGTGCTAAGCTCGACGATTTGTTTGTTGCGCCCTTAATTCGTGATCAGTTACAGGATAATGACTTAAGTGATTATTGGGTCAGGGATTGGAGTAGTTATCACGCTAATTATTTCCGTGCAGTTAAAATTGAAAAACGTATGATTTTCCTTTTATTGTTACTCATTGTTGCTGTTGCAACTTTCAATATTGTTTCCACCTTAGTTATGGTCGTTACAGATAAACAAAGTGATATTGCGATATTACGCACCCTTGGGGCATCACCAAATAGCATTATGGGTATTTTTATGGTGCAAGGTGCAATCATTGGCTTTATTGGCACACTTGTTGGAACCGTTGGCGGTGTTAGCCTTGCGTTGAACTTAGATGTAGTCGTCCCTTTCCTTGAAGGACTTTTTGGTATGCAAATACTGGATCCTGCTGTTTATTATATTAGCGTTGTACCCTCAGATTTGCATTGGGATGATGTCTGGACGATATGTTCAATTTCTTTAGCTTTAGGTTTGGCTGCAACAATTTATCCTGCATGGCGAGCGAGTAAAACTCAACCAGCGGAGGCTTTACGTTATGAATAATGCCTCTGATATAGTTTTGAACTGTGATGGTTTAACCAAAGTGTTTACTCAAGGTCCAGCGGAAGTTGAAGTATTAAAAGATATTTCATTGAGCGTAAATAAAGGCGAACAAGTTGCGATCATAGGTTCGTCGGGCTCGGGTAAAAGTACACTGCTGCAATTATTGGGTGGTTTAGACACACCAACCAGAGGGCGTGCTGAAGTTGTTGGCAAAGACATGGCATCACTCGATGAAACGCAACGCGGCATACTGCGCAATCAAAGTTTAGGTTTTGTTTATCAGTTTCACCATTTGTTGCCGGAGTTTAGTGCGCTAGAAAATGTGGCTATGCCATTATTGATTCGAGGTATAAAACCAAAACAGGCCTCGCTTGCGGCCAGTAAAATGCTGGAAAGAGTCGGTTTAGCACATCGTATCAAACACAAACCTGGTGAATTGTCTGGTGGCGAACGACAGCGTGCGGCATTGGCGCGTGCCTTAGTAACAAAGCCAGCCTGTGTGTTAGCCGATGAGCCTACAGGAAATCTTGACGGTAAAACCGCTGAGCAAGTTTATGAGCTTATGCGTGAAATTAATCGTGAACTGAATACCAGCTTTGTCGTGGTGACGCATGATTTAAACTTCGCTAATAAAATGGATCGCATCTTACATTTAGTTGATGGTCAAATTAGTGATTAAAATATCAATATACTAAGAAAAAATTAACACCGGAAAATATTATGAATTTACACGAATACCAGTCTAAAACGCTATTCGCCGATTACGGTATTGCTGTTCCAAAATTTTGCGTTATTAGTCAACGCTCACAAGTTAAGGCTAAGTTAGAAGAACTTGGCGGTAAGCGTTGGGTTGTAAAAGCACAAGTGCATGCTGGTGGCCGAGGTAAGGCCGGTGGCGTTAAGATTACAGATAAAAAAGATGATGTTGAAGAGTTTGTCTCTTCGATGTTAGGAACACACTTAGTTACCTTTCAAACTGATGCTAACGGCCAGCCGGTGCATCAGATTTTAATTGAACAACCTTGTGATATTGAACGTGAGCTTTATTTAGGTGCCGTAATCGATCGTTCATTGCGCCAAATTGTTTTTATGGCTTCAACTGAAGGTGGTATGGAAATCGAAAAGGTTGCAGAAGAAACACCTGAGAAAATTTTAAAAGCAGCCGTTAATCCGATTGTTGGCTTAAAAGGTTACCAGTGTCGCGACCTTGGTTTTGCCTTGGGTTTAAAAGGTGCGCAAATAAAACAGTTTACAAAATTGTTAACCGGTTTAGCAAAAATGTTCATTGAAAAGGATTTGTCTTTATTAGAAATTAATCCTTTAGTTGTGACTAAACAAGGTGATCTATTATGTTTAGATGCAAAGATTAATATCGATGAAAGTGCTTTGTATCGCCACGCAGATTTGGAAGAGTTACGTGATGTAACGCAAGAAGACGAAAGAGAAGTACGCGCTAAAGAATGGGACTTAAATTATATTTCTTTAGATGGTGAAATTGGTTGTATGGTAAATGGTGCCGGACTTGCTATGGCAACAATGGACTTAATCAAGCTTCATGGTAGTGAACCCGCTAACTTTTTAGATGTTGGTGGTACGGCAACAAAAGAGCGTGTTGCTGAAGCCTTTAAAATTATTTTATCGGATGAAAAAGTCAAAGGTATTCTGGTAAATATTTTTGGTGGTATTGTGCGTTGTGACATTATTGCAGAAGGCATTGCCGCAGCGGTTGAAGAAGTAGGGGTTGAAGTGCCTGTGGTTGTTCGCTTGGAAGGGAATAATGCAAAGTTGGGTTTAGAAATATTAGATGCCAGCCCATTAAAAATAGAAACAGCAAATAATTTAAATGATGCTGCTATTAAAATTGTTAAGCAGGTGAAAGCATTATGAGTGTTTGGGTTAATAAAGATACAAAAGTTATTTGTCAGGGCTTTACCGGCAAACAAGGTCAATATCATTCTGAAAAGGCTCTTGAGTATGGCACCCAAATGGTGGGTGGTGTTACACCTGGTAAAGGTGGGCAAACTGCATTAGGTTTACCCGTTTTTAATACTGTTAAAGATGCGGTGAATGAAACAAAAGCGGATGCTTCGGTTATTTATGTGCCGGCAGCATTTTGTAAAGATGCCATTTTAGAAGCGGTTGATGCAGGCATAGCATTGATTGTGTGTATCACTGAAGGCATCCCAACAAAAGATATGCTAGATGTTTGGCACGTCGTTAATCAGTCTGAATCTCGTCTTATTGGTCCAAATTGTCCCGGTATCATTACACCAGGTGAATGTAAGATCGGCATTATGCCTGGTGAAATTCACTTGCCTGGTAAGGTAGGTATTGTCTCTCGTTCAGGTACATTGACCTATGAGGCGGTCAAACAAACAACTGATATTGGTTTAGGCCAAAGTACCTGTATTGGTATTGGTGGCGATCCGATTCCAGGAACAACTTTTATTGACTGTTTAGATGCCTTTGAAAATGATCCTGATACTGAATCAGTCATTATGGTGGGTGAAATTGGTGGCTCAGCTGAAGAAGAAGCCGCTGAATTCATACAATCAAATATGACTAAACCCGTAGCAGCGTATATTGCCGGTGTAACTGCGCCTAAAGGTAAGCGCATGGGACATGCAGGTGCCATTATTGCGGGCGGAAAAGGAACAGCTAAAGAAAAGTATGCAGCATTGGAAAATGCCGGTGTTTTTACGGCTACATCACCGGCTGAATTAGGGATAACCTTACAAAAAGCGATAGATTATAAAGTAAAATAATGGCCTTGTTAGTAAGGTAAATTTTTATATAGCCCTATTTCAAGGGGTAACCTATTAATACATTAAATTAATACATTAAAGTTTTTTTCTGTAGCGCCGATAAATCTTGTGAATTGATAATTTTAATCTAATTTACACAGGTCGCTATCATGCTTAATAATTTAAAAATTTCTACGCGAATTCAACTTGGTTTTGTTGTGGTACTTGCCTTAGCAATGGCAGTAATTTTGCCGTTCGTTAATATACAAATATCAAATTTAGTGCATGAAGCTGAAACAAATGAGCTCAAAAGTCTTGCTAAAAGTGCCATTGCAGAAATCGAATCAGAGGGTCGTTTAGCGACTGCAATGAGTTATGTTATTTCAGCGGTGCCTGAGATGACTCAGGCCATGTCCGAGGGACGTCGAGATGATTTAGCCGCTATGACCGTTCCGATGTTTAAACATCTTAAAAAAAATTATGGTGTTAGGCAATTTCAATTTCATTTACCACCTGCAACGTCATTTTTACGCGCTCACAAAGCGAAAAAATTTGGTGATGATTTATCCTCTTTTCGTAAAACTATCCTGGCAACAAATAAAACAAAAAAACCGGTTACGGGTTTAGAAAAAGGTGTTGCAGGTTTAGGTATCCGTGGTATTAATCCCGTCTACTATGAAGGCAGTCATATTGGCTCAATTGAGTTTGGAATGTCGTTTGGGCAGTCTTTTTTTGATAAATTTAAGAAAACTTACGGTACAGATATTGGTTTACATGTAAAAAGAGATGCTGGATTCCAAATTTTTGGTACCACACTTCGTGCAGAAGATAAAAAAATTAGTTTGTTAACAAGTGATGAACTCAGTAAAGCAGCGGCAGGTGAGGAGGTTATTACATGGGTAGATTCTGCGGATACTCCTTATGCTGTTTACGCAAAAAATGTGACTGATTTTTCAGGTAATACGATTGGTGTAATGGAAGTTGCACTTGATGTGACTAGCTATACAGAAAAAATTGCAAGCATGCGTAACATTACTATTTTACTTGCCATTATCGCTGTGATTGCAGGGCAACTTATTGCTTTCTTTATAGGTCGCGCAATTGCTCGTTCTATAAATAATGCGGTTGATGCAATGAATGACATTGCTGATGGTGATGGTGATCTAACTCAACGCTTAGATGAAGAGGGTAAAGATGAGGTTGCACAATTAGGACGAGCCTTTAATCATTTTGCTGAAAAAGTCCGGGTCATGGTTACGCAAGTTTTAGGTTCAACAACACAGCTTGCGGCTGCCGCGGAAGAAATGTCGAGTATTACAAACTCAACCAACCAAGGTGTTCAAAAACAACAGGGTGAAACACAAATGGTTGCAACAGCAATGAATGAAATGACTGCAACTGTACAAGAAGTTGCTCGTCACGCAACAGAAGCTTCTAATGCCGCACAAAGTGCCGATAGTGAAACGCAAGATGGTAAAGCTGTTGTTAGTCAAACCGTTTCAATTATTAATAGTTTGGCGAATGAAATTGAAGAAGCTACGGTTGTTATTGCAAAGCTAGAATCTGACAGTGACAACATTGGTTCGGTTCTCGATGTTATTCGGGGTATTGCGGAACAAACAAATTTATTAGCATTAAATGCTGCTATCGAGGCAGCTCGAGCTGGTGAGCAAGGTCGAGGTTTTGCTGTTGTTGCTGATGAAGTAAGAACTCTGGCGAGTCGGACTCAAGAGTCGACCCAGGAAATCCAGACGATGATTGAAAGTTTACAACAAGGTTCAAGAAATGCCGTTAAAGCAATGGAGTCTAGTCAATCGCAGAGTCAACAAAGTGTTGAGCAAGCAACAAAGGCCCAAGGTTCGTTGGATGCGATTACCGGTGCAGTAACAACAATTAGTACGATGAATATTCAAATTGCCAATGCAGCAAAAGAACAAAGCTCTGTATCAGAAGAGATTAACCAGAATATTGTTAATATCAGTCAGGTTGTTGAAGAAACAGCGGAAGGTGCACAACAAACTTTAACTGCAAGTAATGAGTTAGCTAATCTTGCAAACGAGCTGCAAAATTTAGTTGGTCAATTTAAAACTTAAACTTACAGCTTGTTTTTTGATTTTTTGATTTTTCGTTTTTTTATAGCGCTGATAATGTGCAGGCGCCATAAAAGACGAATACTTGTATAACCTAAAAGACCAAAGACTAAGCCACTTACTGTGCAACCCAATAAGAAGGGTTGCCATATTGCTTCAAGCTCGGTGCCCAACCATTCCCAACTTAAATCAAATGTAAACTCTCGTTCAGGTGTATTTAACAGAGTTGCACCTACCTTATATGCAAAGTAAAAAATAGGAGGCATGGTGACAGGGTTTGAAATCCAAACTAAGCCGACCGCAATCGGGAGGTTGCAGCGAATTAATATTGCAACTGCAGCGGCCATGATCATTTGTGATGGTAAAGGGACAAACGACATAAAAAGGCCAACAAAAAAAGCCATGGAAACAGAGCGGCGATTTAAATGAAATAAGTTTGGATCATGCAATAAGGTTCCAAAAACATTATTAAGTTGTTTGTTCTTGGTGATTTTCTTGTGATCCGGCATGTAGCGTTTAATGAAGTTCTTAGGCATACGGCTTTCTATTTGCTTGTAATCTGTTAGTCTTTAATTCAATAAAGCAATATTATCAATTTACGGACGATATTTATACTTCCAATTTGAGCCTAGGGACAGGTGAATAAATGGTATTTGGAGTTTTATCCTTTCTCTTTGGAGTATTGTTACTCCAACAATTCAGTAGTTTGCCTGATATTTATTGGTGCTGGGCCTTATTTCTGATTTTTATATCTCCTTTTTTGCCTCGTTATTATAAAAATATTATCTTCTTCATAGCAGGATTTTTATGGGCGCTGTTACGTGCTTATTGGGCGTTAGATGTTACATTGCCGGCTGAATTACAAGGAAAGGATTTATTGGCAACGGGTGTTATTGCCAGTATTCCTATAGAAAGTCATCGTAAACATCGGTTTGAATTTGATATTGAAAACCTGATGTATGGAGATAATGAAATTCCATCTATTGGAAAAGTAAGGTTGAGTTTATACAACTCACGTAATTCAAGTAAATCTAAAATAAAACTTAAGGCAGGGCAACGATGGCAATTTTGGTTGCGTTTAAAGCAACCCCATGGATTTATGAATCCGGGAACATTTGATTATGAAGGTTGGCTTTATCAAAAAAAAATAAAAGCAACAGGATATGTCCGTCTTAATAATAAAAAATATCAATTTGCGAATAAAATATCTGATGAATCAAATGGCTATCAATTTACTATTTTTCGACAAAGTTTATATGACAAATTAAAAACACTAACTGCAAATTCAAATTATGCTGGTATCTTAATTGCGCTTGCCATGGGTGAACGGGCAGGGATATCGCAACAACAATGGCAGGTTTTTCGTGCAACGGGTACCAGTCATCTCGTTGCGATTTCAGGTTTGCACATTGGATTACTTGCGGGTTTTGTATTTTTTATTGTTCGACACTTGTGGCCATACTTTGGTTCTGCCAGTTTAATATTGGCATCACCACGAGCGGCAGCGCTTATTGCTATAATCATCGCTACTTTTTATGCTGCTTTATCGGGTTTTGCCGTACCAGCACAACGAGCGCTGATTATGCTTAGCGTTGTTATGTTGTCGATTTTCAAATTACATAAAGTTCAAAGTTCACAAGTATTAAGTTTTTCACTTTTAATGGTTTTGTTGTTTGATCCTGTTTCTGTTTTATCGGCGGGCTTTTGGTTGTCTTTTGCCGCGATTACGATTATTGCAGTTGCGGCTTTTGGCCGCCTTAATGTCGATAACAACTGGAAAATCTGGGGACGTTTACAATGGCGAATTAGTTTAGTTTTAATTCCATTATTGATTTTTCTTTTTCAACAAGCCTCGTTAATATCTCCTTTGACTAATTTATTTGCGATCCCTGTGGTGAGTTTTTTAGTTGTACCGGTTGTTTTATTAGCGACATCATTAGCAAGTTTTTCTAATGAATTGCCTCTGCTGTTTTTTTCTTTAGCAGATAATGTACTCACCGCATTGTGGTGGGTTTTATCTTTTTTAGCAGATACGCCAGTCAGCCAGTGGCACAGTGTTAAACCATCTATAGTGTCACTTTGTTTGGCCAGTTTAGGTGTTGTTTTGCTTTTATCACCCAAAGGCTGGCCGGCTAAATATATGGGCTTCTTTTTACTGATTCCATTAGTTTGGCCCAGTACTGAGGTGCCTGGAAATAAAGAAGCAGTCATCACTTTGTTAGATGTCGGCCAGGGGCTGGCTGTAGTCGTGCAAACACAAAAACATGCCCTGGTGTTTGATACTGGCCCTAAATTCAGCCCTCGTTTTGATACTGGATCGGCGGTTGTTATTCCTTTTTTAAGGCATAAAAATATTAACCGGCTCGATAAACTCATTCTCAGTCACAAAGATAATGATCACAGAGGAGGTTTCTCTTCAATAAAGAAGGAAATAACTATATCCGAGATTCTAAGCAGTTACGGAGAAAAAGGCAGCAATCCCTGTCGTGCTGGCGATATTTGGCGTTGGGATGGTGTTTTATTCGAGATATTGAACCCTGAGCCTGGTCATAAATTTAAGAAGCGTAACAATGCTTCGTGTGTTCTGCGCATCACTGTCGGGAAGAAGTCTATATTATTGAGTGCCGATATTGAAAAAAAGGCTGAAAAGCAGCTGCTGCAACGCTATTCTGACAAACTTCAATCAACATATCTCATTGCGCCTCATCATGGCAGTAAAACATCTTCATCGGTCCCATTTCTTGAAGCTGTAAATCCCGATTATGTCTTGATACCAGTGGGTTATAAAAACCGTTATCGCATGCCACATTCGAGTGTATTAGAGCGATATCACGCACAATCGATAAAATTCCTATCGACTTTCTCTTCGGGAGCTATCACCATAAAACTTGGTCAAAAAAACAACAACTTTCCTCCATATGAGTATCGAAAAAATCACCTTAAATACTGGCATAGTCGCCATTAAAACGGTGAAGGATTTACTTTGAGCGCACCTTAGTTTCTGCTAAAGTGAACACTTATTTTCTCGTTAAATTATTAAAAAAAGATTAAGGAATTCAACAACGTGTATGAATTGATTCAACAAGGTGGCTGGTTAATGCTGCCAATTTTACTGAGTTCAGTGATTGCTTCAACAATCGTGATTGAGCGCTTTATTACACTTCAGGCGAAAAAAGTAGCGCCATCTAATTTAGTAGCACAAGTATGGCAGTGGCATAAAAATAACACGCTTACAGATGAACACATTGTCGCGTTGGGTAGTAATTCGCCTTTAGGTAAAGTGCTGGCGACAGGTTTAATTAATCGTCATCAGCCACGAGAAATCATGAAGGAAAGTATTGAGGAAGCCGGGCATCAAGTCATTCATGATTTAGAACGTTTTCTCAATACTTTAGGCACGATTGCTTCAATTACTCCGTTAATGGGATTGTTGGGTACCGTAATTGGTATGATTAAAGTATTTGCTGCTATTACCAGCCAGGGTGTTGGTAATCCCACTGTTCTTGCTGGTGGTATTTCTGAAGCGTTAATCACAACGGCAGCAGGTTTATCTGTGGCTATCCCAAGTTTAATATTTTATCGATTTTTCCGTGGTCGTGTTGACGAACTGGTTTTAAAAATGGAAGAAGAAGCGTTGAAGATTGTTGATGTTATGCATGGCGATCGTGTTCAGGATAAAAACTGATGTTGCGAACAAAACGCGATAATGATCTTGATTTAAATATTACACCTTTGATTGATGTAGTTTTTCTATTATTAATTTTCTTCATGGTTTCGACGACCTTTCAACGTGAGTCCGAAATTACTATTGAGTTACCGGAATCATCAGGTGATGCAGTTGAAAAAGAAAAAATAGTGATTGAAGTTAGTATTGATAGCCAGGGCAGTTACTTTGTTAATAAAAGGCGAGTAAAAGATAACGATATAAAAACATTGAAGAAAGCCATCAGTATTACACGTGGTGATAATAAAGAACCTAAATTGATTATTAGTGCAGATAAAATGACGCCGCATCAGTCTGTGATAAAAGTTATGGATGCGGCCAGGCAGCTTGGTTTGGTAAATTTAACGTTTGCAACAAAACAAGCAAATAAGAAAAAGTAATATGGAACAACCTTCTAAAAATAACGACGCATCAATTGTTTATCGTCGTTTATTATCCTACGCATTTCCTTATTGGAAAATATTTATTCTGGCTGTTGTAGGTATGGTTCTCTATGCGGGGACAGTCGTATCTTTTACTAAAATTTTAGAACCTCTGATTGATGGTGGTTTTAGTGGTGATGATCCTCAGATTAAACTTTGGGTGCCAATTTTTATAATTGCTATTTTTGCTGCGAGAATTGTTGCTACTTTTTTATCCGAGTATGGCATGGCACTTATATCTCGAAATGTAATTCGAGATTTGCGTAAAACTGTTTTTGAAAAAATTACTGTTTTACCAACAAGTTATTTTGATTTTGTTTCATCAGGTTCGATTTTATCAAAGATGGTCTATGATATTGAGCAATTAGCTGACGCAACCTCCAGTGTGGTAGTTGTATTTTTTAGAGATGGGATAACAGTTATCGCTTTATTTATTTGGATGCTATACATTAGCCCGTTTCTTTCGCTTATTCTTTTTATCACCTTTCCTTTTGTCGCAATAATTGTTTACCTTATTAGTAAGCGTTTTCGTATGCTTGGTTCGCGCATTCAAAATTCAATGGGTGGTGTGACTGATATTACAGAAGAAGCTATCAAGGCGAATCAGGAAATAAAAATATTTGGTGGTCAAGTATTTGAAAAAAAACGCTTTGCTGAAATCAATCATTATAATCGTCGTCAGCATTTAAAAATGGTGGCAACGAATGCAATTAGTAATCCGACTATTCAGTTAATTGTTGCAGTGGCGTTTGCTCTTATTGTTTATATTGCGACTAACCCTGAATATATTACAGATATGACAGGGGGGAAGTTTGCCTCATATTTAACAGCAATGATTATGCTGTTACAGCATGCAAAACGTTTAGCTACAATAAACTTAACTTTGCAAAAAGGTATCGCTGCGGCACAAAGTGTTTTTGATTTCGTTGATCTTGAAGCAGAAATTGATCAAGGGCACAAAGAAATTCACAACATTAAAGGACGGGTCGAGTTTAATAATGTTAGCTTTAATTATAAAAACGAAGATAAGGCTGTTTTAAATAAAATTAACCTGGTAATTGAAGAAGGGCAGTCGGTAGCATTCGTAGGACGTTCGGGTGCAGGTAAATCAAGTTTAGTGAGTTTATTACCACGTTTTTACGACAAAGTGAGTGGAACAATAAAAATTGACGGGCATGATATTGAAGATTTAACTTTGAAAAATTTACGCAGCCATATTGCTTTAGTAAATCAAAATATTACGTTATTCAATGATACTGTTGCGCACAATATTGCTTATAGTGATTTAGACAATGTAAACAATGAAAAAATAAAGAGCGCAGCGAAATCTGCGTATGCGCAAGACTTTATTGAAAAGTTAAAAGATGGAATGGATACAGTTGTAGGTGAAGATGGAGTGTTGCTTTCTGGTGGCCAACGTCAACGCATTGCAATTGCAAGGGCGATATTTAAAGATGCACCTATATTAATTTTAGATGAAGCAACCTCGTCATTAGATTCAGAGTCAGAACGTTATATACAAGCTGCTCTTGATGAATTAATTAAATCAAGAACCACTTTAGTAATTGCTCATCGTTTATCTACAATTGAAGGTGCTGATAAAATTGTAGTTTTAGATAAGGGCGAGATCGTAGAAGTTGGTAAGCATGAAGAGCTGCTCGATAAAAAAGGGTATTATGCTGATCTGTATAATATGCAATTTAAAAATAATAAATAAAATAGATATTATTGAAAATTATTTATGTTACGAAAAAAAATTGAAAATTCTTGGTATAGCAAAAGTGGATTAACAACGGCATTGTTACCGTTGTCCTGGATATTTTGTCTTTTAGTACAATTTAGACGGGCCTTGTATCGGGTTCGGTTATTACGCACGACTAAACTTGATGTTCCCGTTATTGTTGTTGGTAATATAACGGTAGGTGGTACCGGTAAAACGCCTTTAGTTATTGAGCTTGCAAATTTATTAAAAAAACAAGGTTATCGGCCAGCTATCATTAGTCGAGGCTATGGCGGTAAGGCGCGTACCTGGCCTCAGCAAGTACGTTGGGATGGCGATCCAACTATGGTTGGTGATGAAGCTATACTGATTGCAAGGCGTACACTTTGTCCAATGGCAGTTGGGCCTGATCGTGTTGCTTCAGCTAAAGCCCTGCTACAATACACTGATTGTAATGTCATTATTAGTGATGATGGTTTGCAACATTATGCGCTTGGGCGCGACATAGAAATTGCCGTAATAGATGGTGTAAGGCGTTATGGTAATGAAAACTGTCTACCGGCCGGTCCTTTACGCGAGCCCATTAACCGACTAAGTAAGGTTAATTTTAAAATAACGAATGGTGTGGCTCGTGCAGATGAGTATGCGATGACATACAGAGCTCAACAGCTTCGCCGAGCTGATGATCCTGCTGTAACGCTTGATTTAACTTCATTACAAAATCAAACTGTTCATGCCATCGCAGGCATAGGTAATCCGCAACGCTTTTTTGATCAATTAAAAAGAAGTGATCTTGATATTATTGAGCATGCTTTCCCTGATCATTATCCCTTTGTTAAAGAAGACTTAGATTTTGGTGAAATACAGCCCATTATTATTACCGAAAAAGACGCGGTAAAGTGTCAGCGTTTTTACTTGCATAACGTGTGGTACCAACCAATTAAGGCTATACTTGATAACCAATTTACAGAACAATTACTGGTAATGCTTGAGAGAATCAATGGACAAAAAACTTCTTGATATTCTGGCGTGTCCTGTTTGCAAAGGAACGTTAGTTTACGTAAAAAATAATAATGAACTTGTTTGTAAGGCAGATAAGTTAGCTTTCCCTATTCGTGAAGATATCCCCGTAATGTTGGCGGATGAAGCACGACAAATATCACCTGACGAAAAAATTGATTAATTCACATGTCGGATAAAGTAATTAAGGTTCTTTTTGTATGCATGGGTAATATTTGTCGTTCTCCTACAGCTGAAGGTGTTTTCAGGCATATTGTTGAAAAAGAAGGTTTAGATGACTGGATCTCTACTGATTCTGCTGGAACACATGCGTACCACATTGGTGAACAACCCGATCTACGATCTCAACAAACAGCACGAAAGCGTGGAATTGATCTCAGTGACTTGCGTGGGCGTAAAGCGGTAAGCCAGGATTTTACTGAGTTTGATTATATTTTGGCAATGGATAATGACAACTATCATTTGCTTCAACAGCTCTCGCCGAATGGCGATGATGAAAAACTCAAATTATTTTTAGAGTTCAGTAAGGACTATTCTGAAACTGAAGTGCCTGATCCATATTATGGTGGCGATCAAGGTTTTGAACATGTCTTCGATTTAGTCGAGTCAGCAAGCTATGGTTTATTGGAAGATATAAAAGCACGCTTTAAATAAATATTTTATAAACCAATAAAAAAGGCGATTTTAAAAATCGCCTTTTTTTTGTTTCATAATTTACAAAATAAATTAATCATCTGACTTTGTAAACACCTGTTGTAACTCAGCTTTATTTGCTTGAGGTGGCGGTGTTGACTCTTGTTTTACTTCCGCAACCTTGCTTTCCACTGATTTTTGTATTTTAGGTTTTGTTTCATTTACCTGTTGCTTATTGTCAGTAACAACTTGCGTCATGCTAGATATATTAGGTTTACTTTGCTCTACTTTATTTACTTGTGGTTTTGGCGTTTCATGGAATACAGGAGCATCTGTTTTTACTGCAGCAGGCTCAGCAGCTTTAGCAGAACTAGGTTGAGCCTCAGGCTTAGGTTTAGGTTTAGAAGCAGGCTTAGGTTTGTTTTCTACTTTTTTTGCTTCAGTATTACTATTCATCGGCTTTTCTGATGACTGTGCTGATGCATTCTGATTGCTTGTATTCTCATTTTGGTTGCGAGCACCACGTCGACGTCCACCGCGTTTGCCACGACGGTTTTGTGATTGAGATTGCTGGCTTTGAGTATTGTCAGCGGGTTTATTAGTCTTTACATCATTTTGACTATTAGCTGAATCCGTTTTCTGCGTCGGTTTTTTCTTGTTTTCAGCTTGTTTACGTTGTTGGTTTTTTGATGGGCGACGGTTTTGTTGACCATTACGACGATTTTGATTGCGACGACGTTGGCCTTTGTTTGCAGGCTTAGTTTTCTTTTCTTCTTCAGTTTTGCCGAATAATGAAGTGAATAGACGAACTAAGATACCGGGTTTGCTTTCCGCGCTTGCAGTCGGTCTTGGGCTTGCTGGCGCAACTGATTTAACAACGGGTTCTTCTTTTGTTACTTTACGAGTATCTGGTGTTACCAGATTTTCTAATGTTTTATCAGGTGTTGTATCAATCAGGTTATAACTACTTTCTGATGCATCTTCTGATGTTTCGTCATCACGCACACGGTTTACAGTGTAGTGTGGTGTTTGCATGTCAGTATTTGGAATCAACAAAACTTTAATGTTTTGACGCTTTTCAATTTCAAATAAAATTTCACGCTTTTCGTTTAACAAGAACGCAGCAACATCGACCGGTACCTGTGCAACAATGCGCGCCGTTTTCTCTTTCATTGATTCTTCTTCAACAATACGAAGAATAGAAAGGGCGCTAGACTCAATACCTCGAATGGTGCCTTGACCACTACAACGTGGACAAACTAACTGACTAGACTCACCTAAAGATGAACGTAAGCGTTGGCGCGACATTTCGAGCAAACCGAAACGAGAAATGCGACCTACTTGAACACGAGCACGATCGACTTTTAAGGCGTCGCGCATTCTGTTTTCAACTTCCCGTTGATTTTTAGCTGGGCTCATATCAATGAAATCAATAACAACTAAGCCACCTAGATCGCGTAGTCGTAATTGGCGTGCAATTTCGTCAGCCGCTTCAAGATTTGTATTAAGTGCTGTTTCTTCAATATCACCACCCTTAGTCGCTCGGGCAGAGTTGATATCAATTGAAATCATGGCTTCGGTGTGATCAATAACTAAAGAACCACCAGAAGGTAAGCGCACTTCACGTTGAAACGCTGATTCAATTTGCGTTTCAATTTGATAACGTGTGAATAGCGGAACAGCATCCTCATAAAGTTTAATTTTGTGAAGATTGTTTGGCATAACCTGTTCCATGAACTGACGTGCCTGTTCATAGATCGTTGGCTCATCAATAATGACTTCATTAATATCATTGCGGAAGTAATCTCGAATGGTGCGGGTAATTAGACTGCTTTCCTGGTAAATCAAAAACGGTGCAGGGCGTTCTTTAGATGCGGTATCAATTGAACCCCATAGATTCATAAGATAGTCTAAATCCCACTGTAGTTCTTCAACACTTTTTCCAATGCCTGCAGTACGAATAATTAAGCCCATATCTGCCGGAATATCTAAAGCAGATAAAGCATCGCGGGCTTCACTGCGTGCTTCACCTTCAATACGACGTGAAACACCACCTGCACGTGGATTATTTGGCATTAGTACAGAGTAACGACCGGCTAAACTTATAAAGGTAGTGAGTGCAGCACCCTTGTTACCACGCTCTTCTTTTGCGACCTGAATAACAATTTCTTGTCCTTCACGTACAACTTCTTTTATGTTGACGCGACCTGAAGTATCCGCACCTTCTTTAAAGTAGATACGTGAAATTTCTTTAAGCGGTAAAAAACCATGACGCTCAGCACCATAGTCAACGAAAGCCGCTTCTAAGCTGGGTTCAACGCGGGTAATTTTAGCTTTATAGATATTAGATTTTTTAGTTTCGCGAATCGCGGTTTCTATATCTAGGTCATATAAACGTTGGCCATCAACCAACGCCACACGCAACTCTTCAGATTGAGTTGCATTAAATAGCATTCTCTTCATTTTTAAACCTTTACCTGGCGCTCAACCACCGGGGGATTCGGCATAGCCGATCAGTTTGACTGTATGTAAATTAAAATCCGCTGTTGAAAAAAACTTCAACCTAAAAATACTCCAAAAGGAGTCGCCCGATTTTAATTTACTTTCGGTCGCTACCGGCCTGTTTCGATTCTGGCCGTGGGAGCGCTGTTAATTTTTTATATATACTCCAGCAATCTTTATTCTCTAGTTTGCGGAGCTCTTGCTTCTATCAACATCCGAAAAATCGAATGTTGCTAAACCTTGTTGGGTGTTTATAAGTTTACTGTTTTCATGGCCGTGGAAAATAGGGATATGAGGTGCAAACCGGAAAAATTTTATGTGTAATTCCAAACACTTGTGGTCAATATACCAGTGTTGGCGCTAGGCATCAATGCTTGTTTCATAAGGGGGTAATACTGTTACAATGTGCAAATGCCGACGAAAGAACCATCTCAATCTACTGTAATTAACCCAAAAGTCCAATTTGTCGAGATAAGCGCCGATCATGCAGAACAACGTGTCGATAATTACCTAATGTGCCAACTTCATGGTGTACCAAAGAGTTTGGTTTATCGAATTATAAGAAAGGGAGAGGTTAGGGTTAATAAAGGGCGGATCAAGCCTGAATATCGGCTTAAGGAAGGGGATATGGTGCGGATTCCGCCTGTACGCCAGGCTGAGAAAAAAGAACCTGGCAAAGCGCCTGATAGTCTGTTGAAGCAGCTAGAATCGCGTATTTTATTCGAAGATAAGCGCATTTTGGTGATAAATAAGCCTTCTGGTCTCGCGGTTCACGGTGGTAGCGGTCTGAGTTTTGGCTTGATTGAAGCTATTCGTGAATTACGTCCAAATGATAAAAGCCTTGAGCTCGTTCATCGTTTAGATAGAGATACTTCAGGGTGTCTCATTATTGCCAAAAAACGCAGTGCATTACGGCGCCTGCATGAGCAATTACGTCAAGGTTCGATGGATAAACGATATATGACCCTGCTCAAAGGCAAATGGCAGGGACGTAGCCGCTGGGTGGATGCCCCTTTGTTGAAGAATGTTGTCCAGTCAGGTGAACGTCTCGTTTTTGTGGATAAAAAAGGTAAGGAAGCCCGCACTCAGTTTATTCCATATTGTGTTGGTGAGATCGCAAGCTTGATGAGTGTAAAACTCGATACAGGCCGTACTCATCAAATCCGTGTGCATGCACAGCATCTAGGTTTTCCAATTGCGGGAGATGATAAATATGGTGATGATGAATTTAATCGCCAATTAAAAAATAAAGGATTGAAACGACTATTTTTACACGCTTTCTCATTGAAATTTCATTTACCTGATACAGAAACGGGTGAAGATATTCCTATTTCAGTAGAGGCGCCCTTAGATGATGCTCTGGTGAATGTTTTACACAAGTTGAACTTAGAATTATGAATACCGTATTAAAAAATCACGATGCAAAGTTAATTGTCTTTGATTGGGATGGCACCTTAATGGATTCTGCTGCGCACATTGTGGCTAGTCTACAAACTGCCATTTCTGATCTAAATTTAGAAACAAAAACAAACAGTGAATTAAAAAATATTATTGGACTGGGTTTAAAAGAAGCTTTTTATGCCTTATACCCTGAAGCGACCGAAAAAGAACTTGTTGAGTTAACTGCTCAATATCGTGAACATTTTTTTGATGAACAGCATGAAAGTTGTCAATTATTTTCCGGTGCGCGTGAGCTGGTTGAGGAGCTTGATGGTAAGGGTTACTTTCTAGCCATTGCAACCGGGAAAGGGCGTAATGGATTGGATAAAGTATTAAAGGAAACCAGCATGGGAAACTACTTCCCGATCACACGTTGTGCTGATGAATCTCATTCAAAACCGAACCCACAAATGTTGCTAGATATTATTGATTATTACGGTGTGGAAGCCAGTGAAACCATTATGGTTGGAGATACAGAGTATGATTTACAAATGGCAAATAATGCTGACGCACATTCAATTGCGGTAAGTTATGGTGTACATGAAAAACAACGCCTATTAGAATGTAATCCTTTAACATGTTTAGATAATATGAATGATTTACACCAGTGGCTATTGAGCTAATTTACGAACTGCACTGACAATGGCAGAGCTATTGATTTAGGGAATCAAAAAAATGGATAATCAAAATAAAGAAGAATGGCAAGCTGATGTTATTAGTAAGCTCGCTTTTTCTGCTGTTAACGAGCAACGTCGTACACGGCGCTGGAATATTTTCTTTAAAGCAATTTTCTTTATTTATTTTCTGGTTCTTTTTTTGACTATTTACTCATCATCAGATAGTAGTAGTAACCTTGGCAAGGCTAAGGAGCATACTGCATTGGTTGAAGTTCAAGGTGTTATTGCTGATGGTGCAGAAGCGAGCGCAGACAATATTATTCAAGGTTTACGCGCTGCATTTAAAGAACCTAAAGCAAAAGCTATTATTGTGCGTATTAATAGTCCCGGTGGCAGTCCGGTTCAAGCTGGTTATGTTTATGATGAAATTAAGCGTTTACGCTCAAAGTATAAAGACAAAAAACTTTACGCTGTTGTATCTGATATGTGTGCTTCAGGTGGTTATTATATCGCGGTAGCCGCTGATGAAATTTATGCTGACAAAGCCAGTATTGTGGGGTCTATTGGAGTGCTAATGAATGGTTTTGGCTTTACAGAAGCAATGAAAAAGGTTGGTGTTGAACGACGCTTATATACAGCAGGATCAAGTAAAGGCTTTTTAGATCCCTTTTCCGATGTTAAGGAATCAGATAAAAAGCATATTGAAACCTTACTTAGTACAATTCATAAACAGTTTATTGATACGGTTAAAGAAGGTCGTGGTAAGCGCATTGTGGACGATGAAAAATTATTTACCGGTTTAGTTTGGACAGGTGAAGAAAGTGTAGCTCTAGGTTTAACTGATGGTTTGGGAAGCAGCAGTTTTGTTGCCAGAGAAATTATAGAAGCTGAAGATATTATAGATTACACACCACGCCCCAGTTTTGTTGACCGTTTTGCTGATCGCTTAGGCGTAGCAATGGCCAGTATTTTTGAACGAGGCTTTAATTTGCAGTAGGGCTGGTTTAAAACAAATCGATTTCGCCGGAATCTTCTTCGTCGGTGCTTTCGAAGTGTTTTTTCTCTTCAACAAGTTTATCTAACAAAGATACCAGTTCTGCACTTGCCCCTTCAGCACACGTTATATTGAGTAATAGTTGTTCTTGTAGTTCAATATTATTTTTCCAGTCGCCTTTAAGCATTTGAACCATAACGTAACTATATAAATGTACTGCGGTATGTGGGTCCTGCAGTTTAGCGTAGCTGGGTAGGTGACTATAGCTTTGACCACCATCTTCGGAATTTAACCACTGTCCAAAACTTGAGTCTTTTGCATCTATTTGTGCGATATGAGCTTCTTCAGAGTCTACTCCCAACTCAATAGCACGATATGCGAGTTGCATAAATAAAATGTGATCAAGTTTACAAAGTGTTAGTGTGCTAATCATGCGTGAATGGGCTATTGATTCTGAAGTGCGTTGAGCAACATCTGAAAACTCACTAAAGTTTTTATCAAACTCTGTTACTAATTCATGAGAGACACTGCTTGATTTTTCAATTTGAGCTGATTTTTCTAAAATATCATTACTTGATTCAACAACGCGACCAATAATGTTAGTGATTTTAGTCGTTGCAGTTTTCGTATTGTCAGCAAGGGTACGGACTTCATCCGCAACAACAGCAAAGCCCCGCCCATGTTCACCTGCACGTGCAGCTTCGATAGCAGCATTTAAGGCAAGTAAGTTAGTTTGATCTGCGATACCTGCAATAAATGAAATAATATCTGCAATTTCAGCGCTACTTTTATCTAATTCTTCTGATGAATTTTTTAACAGTGAAACCTTTTCAACAATTTGACTTGTGTTTTCAATAACTTTTGATACTGAGAGTTTACTTGCAAGTGCGCTATTAGCTGCATTTTGTGTTGCAACCTCAACTCCGGTAAGTTCATTATTTACAACTTCAATATCCGAATGACTCATCTTAAGATTGTTGATCAGGTTAGATGTTTTTGATTCACTTAGTTGTGAAAATAAATTACTAACGTGCTGTTCAATATTTCTTTGTCTCATAATATTAAATGAAAAATTAATATTATTTAATGTATTACTGTATGCACCATGTAACCCCTGTGTAAATGGACTGCGGTAATAAATATGTTGCTGTGCAAAAGTAAAACATGTTTGTACTTCACGCATAAACGTTTCAATTTGATCTGCTGCAGCATTTAAATGATTTAATGTATCTTGGGTTGCTGCGCTATCTGCTTTAAAGTTGGTGATTCTATATTCAAGTTCACCGTTAGCCATGTTCTGAGCAAACTTATGAACCTGTTCATATCGTTTTTCCTGTTTATATAAGTGAACTTGTTCTTTGAAATTTACAGCAATCATAAATAAAGCTGCCATTACAACTATAATATCAAGCTCATAGCTAACAGTTATATAGATAGCCATTGCAACGATAGCCAAAACTCTTAATAAAAATAATTTAGATAGAGAGAATAAATTCATCATAACCTTTTTCTCTTCCATTCAATACGCTGTTAAGTTTATATCTTGAATCATCAATAACATCTTCGCTATCAGAATTTTTTTCAATTTCTAGCAACTCAATATATAAGTTTTGAATATAATTTAAGCTGTCTGGATTTGGTTTATGGCAAACCAGGTTATAGCCTAACAGTTGGTGTTCATCATCATAAGAAAATGTAGGAGTAATATTGGCAAAGCTCCAGTAATAACTACCATTTTTTGCTAGGTTTTTTATATATCCATTAAATTCACGTTTGTTTCCTATTGTTTCCCACAGAAATTTAAAAATGACGCGAGGCATGTCTGGATGCCGAACAATATTATGTTGCTGCCCTAAAATTTCACTTTCTTGATAACCTGAAATTTTTAAAAAATCCGCATTGGCGTAAGTTATATTGCCTTTAACATCAGTTTTAGTGACAAGTATTTGATCATCAGTTATTACTTGTTCAATATCATTTGGGGTATTATTTTTATTCATACTCAGCTTCAACTTTGCTTTATATAAGAAGTTAGCGGCGTTAGACAAAAAATATTTAGGTGTAATTACTTAAAAATATAAGCAGACCAAATTAGTGGTTATGAATCGCACTTAGATTAATGCTGTAGATGAGTTGTGAGGATAAGATAAAATAAAACTTAATAGCTGATTAAATAATTGGGTAGTTCTCTTTTTCAAGCATTTTCACTAGTTGTATCAAGGGCAAGCCCATTAATGTATTAGGATCATCACCCTGTAATTTTTCAAATAAAATAATTCCTAATGCTTCTGATTTGAAGCTACCAGCGCAATTATAGGGCGTTTCTTTTTTGAGATATGCATTTATTAGCCGATCATCAAGCTCACGAAAAATGACGTCAAAAGGCACAACTTCAGACTGGTATTGACCTGTAGCGGCATTATATAAACATAGACCTGTGTAAAAAGTGACGGTTTTACCGGAAGCTTTTTGTAATTGCTTGATGGCATTTTCGTGCGTATGGGGTTTACCAATAATTTCCCCGTCGATAACAGAAACCTGATCTGAGCCAATAACTAAGGCATTATCCACTTTATCGGCAATCACTTTGGCTTTGGCAATGGATAAACGCTCAACAAGTGTTTGTGGTGCCTCATTTTCTAATGCTGTTTCATCCGTTTTTGGGGAAGCAGTATCAAACTCGATGCCTAACTTATCTAAAATAGCTTTGCGAAAGGGTGAAGTAGAGGCAAGAATCAGTTTCATAATGTGTCATATTTTGTGAAAAAAGGGATTATAAACAATTCCCTCAGTATGTGGGTGAAAATGCGATTTTTCTGTCAAACTCCGAATAATTTGTATACGGGTTAAAATTTAGACGAAATTCACGGAACAGCCGGATTATTAAGGCTTTTTTTGTCTATTTTCAACACTTTTTTTGACACGGGGCCAGCAGCTAGATACAATCCGCGGCCTATGTCAGGGCAGCATCAAAGACTACCTCTGGAAGTTGATCCAATCCGTCTTGCGGCGAGAGGAGAGCACCTTCGGGGCACAATTCCCCTAAAACAAATGAAGCGTTTAACTAGTGCGCTTTCTTATGGTGAGGGTGATGTTTTTATTGATGTTGAGTTTTCCGTGGATATTAATCAGGTCGTGATATTGGCCGGTGAAATCAAGACGGACACGAAGCTTATTTGCCAACGCTGTATGGGAGAAATGGAACTCCCTATTGCGGTTGATTTCGAGCTTGCTTTTGTACGATCTGAAGCAGAAATGGAACGATTACCCGAAGGGTATGAGGCAGCACTGATAGATAATACGACAATGATGTTGTCAGATATTATCGAGGATGAAATCCTGTTGGCTTTACCGCCTATACCAAAACATTTGGATGAGAATTGTAATTCAGACAATGTTGCAGAAGGTTGGGGTAGCCAGGAAATTGAACCAGATACTGAGGATGTTGAACGAGAAAATCCGTTTGATATTCTTGCAAGTTTAAAGACTGATAAGTAATACGAGGCTCTATCATGGCTGTACAAAAGAACAAAGTAACTCCTTCACGTCGCGGCATGCGTCGTTCACATGACGCATTAACAGGCAGCACAACGTCTATTGATTCAACATCAGGTGAAACACATTTACGTCACCATGTAACAGCTGATGGCTTTTACCGTGGTAAAAAAGTTATAGCATCTAAAGGCGAATAATTTCTTTAGGTTAACTTTGCCAATTATTTCGGCAAAGTCTTAATTATGAATTGCGGGACATGGTGGTGAACCATGTCCCGTATTTGCTTTTAAATGGATATAATAATTTATGAGTAAATCTCAAGTAACGATATCACTGGATTGTATGGGCGGCGACTTCGGCGTTTCCATTGTGGTACCGGCTGCACTTGATGCTTTAGCAAAATATAAGCATTTATCTTTAATCCTCGTTGGCGATGAAGTTGCCATCAAAAAAGAATTAGGCAATAACGCGAGTAAATATTCTTCCCGTCTTGATATTCAACATGCAAGCCAGGTTGTCGGCTCTTCTGAAGCACCTTCTTTAGCGTTGCGTGGCAAAAAAGACTCTTCCATGCGTGTTGCGATTAACCTTGTTAAAGAAGGCAAGGCGCAAGCATCCGTGAGTGCAGGTAATACAGGTGCCTTAATGGCAACCGCCCGTTTTGTTTTAAAAACATTACCCGGTATCGATCGTCCAGCAATCTGTAGTACATTACCTAATGCCAATAACCCGACGGGTTTTACCCATGTTTTAGATTTGGGTGCAAACGTTGACTCCTCTGCAGAATCATTACTTGAATTTGCTTTTATGGGGGATGCTTTAGCTGAAGCTATTTTTGATCTTGAGTCACCCACGGTCGGCCTCTTAAATATTGGTGAAGAAGAAATTAAGGGTAATGAAATCGTTAAAGAAGCTTCTCGCTTATTAACTGATAGTAATCTTAACTATGTTGGATATGTAGAGGGCGACGGTATTTTCTTAGGTACGGTTGATGTGGTTGTTTGTGATGGTTTTATTGGGAACGTCATGTTAAAAACTACTGAAGGTGCTGCAAAAATGCTAACAGGATTTCTCAAGGATGGTTATAAATCAAATATCCTTACAAAATTAGCTGCTTTAATTTCACTGCCTGTTTTAAAAAAATTCAAACGTCGAGTTGACCCGCGTGAATACAATGGTGCAAGCTTCTTAGGTTTACAGGGCATTGTTGTTAAAAGCCACGGTGGAGCCGACGCCTATTCATTTTATAATGCGATTCATGTTGCTATGCTTGAAGTAGAAAAAGATGTTCCATCATTAATCAGTGAAAAATTAGAAAGCCAATTAGCGGCGAGGCCATAAAGTTTGATTAATTCAAAAATAATAGGAACAGGCGGTTATTTACCTGAAAAAGTGGTCACAAATGCTGACCTGGAAAAAATGGTGGATACCACGGATGAGTGGATCACTTCTCGTACAGGCATTAAAAAACGTCACCTTGTTGTTGATGGTGAAACCACGTGTGATTTATCCGAAAAAGCAGCGATAGATGCAATACAGGCAGCCGGGGTTTCTAAAGATGATATTGATTTAATTATTGTTGCAACAACTACACCGGATCGTGTGTTTCCAAGTACAGCTTGTTTATTACAAGATCGTTTAGATATTCATGGTTGTGCTGCATTTGATGTACAAGCAGTTTGTACTGGTTTTGTTTATGCACTAGGTGTTGCTGATAAATTTATTAAATCTGGCACACACAAAACAGCACTTGTGATCGGGGCAGAAACCATGTCTCGTACTGTTGATTGGAATGATCGCACCACTTGTGTTTTATTTGGTGATGGTGCGGGTGCTGTTGTTCTACAAGCGAGCGATGAACCGGGTATTTTATCGACACACTTGCATGCTGACGGTAAATATAAGGAACTTTTAACTGTTCCTGCTGGCGTTTCAGAAAATCCTGCTTTGTTCCAATCAGGTGAAGCCTATATGCAAATGAAAGGCAATGAAGTATTTAAAATGGCGGTGAATACGCTAGGTCGTATTGTTGATGAAACACTTGCAGCTAATAACATGGACAAATCAGATGTCGACTGGTTAGTGCCGCATCAGGCAAATATTAGAATCATTAACGCAACCGCAAAGAAATTAAACATGTCAATGGATCATGTTGTTGTTACCGTACATGAACACGGTAATACTTCAGCAGCATCCGTACCGCTGGCATTGAATGAAGCTGTACGTGATGGACGAATTAAACGTGATGAAACGATATTGCTGGAAGCGTTCGGTGGTGGTTTCACCTGGGGTTCAGCATTAATTAAGTACTAAGCTCCAATATAAAAATAATTATAGGATTTAAAAATGTCTCTAGCTTTTATCTTCCCTGGTCAAGGGTCTCAATCTGTTGGCATGTTAAAAGACTTATCTGAAAACTTTTCAGAAGTCGCTACTACATTTCAGCAAGCCTCTGATGCTTTAGGTTATGATTTATGGTCTCTCATTCAAGATGGCCCGGTTGAAAAATTAAATAGTACCGATGTGACACAGCCGGCAATGTTGGCTTCTGGCGTTGCGACGTGGCGAGTATGGCAAGCTAAAGGCGGTTCAATGCCTGCGATGATGGCGGGGCATAGTTTAGGAGAATATACGGCATTAGTTTGCGCGGGTAGCCTGGATTTTGTTGATGCGGTTAAACTTGTTTCGCAACGAGGCCAGTTTATGATGCAAGCTGTTCCAGCGGGAACAGGGGCAATGGCGGCCGTTTTAGGAATGGGTGATGAAGCTGTTCGTAAAGTGTGTTTAGAGGCAGCAAATGGTGAAGTGCTTGAAGCGGTAAACTATAATTCACCCGGTCAGGTGGTTGTTGCTGGAAATAAAGCAGCAGTAGAACGAGTTTGTGTTTTAGCAAAAGAGCAGGGAGCAAAACGTGCATTAGAATTGCCTGTTAGCGTCCCGTCCCATTGTGCGTTAATGAAGCCTGCTGCTGATCAATTAGCCGATGTATTAAGCGGTATTTCCTTCAGTACCCCTTCAATTCCCGTAATTAATAATGTTGATGTTGCAACGGCAGAGTCTGAAGCAGATATTCGTGATGCATTAAAACGTCAGCTTTTCAGTCCGGTACGCTGGGTAGAAACAATAGAAAAAATGGCTGCTGATGGAGCCGATCAATTTATTGAGTGTGGTCCTGGTAAAGTCTTAGTTGGCCTCAATAAGCGTATTAATAAGACGCTGTCATCGGCTGCATTACTTGATACAGCAACAATCGAAACTGCATTATAAAAATACAAGGAACAGGTTATGTCTTTAGAAAACGAAATTGCATTTGTATCTGGCGCTAGCCGTGGTATCGGTAAGGAAATAGCCCTTTCTTTAGGTGCGCAAGGTGCTGTGGTTATTGGTACCGCTACTTCAGAAAATGGTGCAGAAAACATCTCTAACTACTTGAAAGAAAATGGTATTAAAGGTCAAGGGATGGTCATGAATGTGACCGATCAAGACAGTATTACCGATACCGTAAAAGCCATTACAGAGGGCTTTGGTACTCCGACTATTCTAATTAATAATGCCGGAATTACCCGTGATAACCTCGTTATGCGTATGAAAGATTCAGAATGGGATGACATTATGAATACGAACTTGAGCTCTATTTTCAAGGTCAGTAAGGCTTGCTTACGTGGCATGATGAAGGCGAAAAAAGGCCGTATTATCAGTATTGCTTCTGTTGTTGGTGTAACGGGCAATGCTGGTCAAGCGAATTATTCAGCGGCTAAAGCGGGCGTTATAGGCTTTAGCAAGTCATTAGCGCGTGAAGTGGGCTCTCGAGGTATTACGGTAAACGTAGTGGCACCGGGCTTTATTGATACCGATATGACCAAAGCACTGCCAGAAGCCCAACGTGAAGCGTTATTAGGCCAAATTTCTCTTGGGAGACTGGGAGAAGCGGCTGAAATTGCCAATGCAGTCAGCTTTTTAGCCTCTCCAGGAGCAGGTTATATTACTGGTGAGACTCTTCATGTAAATGGTGGCATGCATATGAGTTAAAATTACTCAATTTGTGGTTTAACTTATTGAAAATAATGAATATTAATTAAATATGTGATTTATTCGGCTAATATGGCCGTGAAACTAGAATCTAACGGGTGTTTACAATACAATAGCGCCCGCAGCGTCAATCGAACAAAATTGGGAGGAATTGACCAAATGAGCAGCATTGAAGAACGTGTATCAAAAATCGTAATTGAGCAATTGGGTGTTAAGGAAGAAGAAGTAACAAAAGATGCGTCATTCGTTGACGACTTAGGTGCGGATTCGCTCGACACAGTTGAATTAGTAATGGCTCTTGAAGAAGAGTTTGAAACTGAAATTCCTGATGAAGATGCAGAAAAGATTACTACGGTTGCAGAAGCAGTTAACTACATTAACGCTAACAGCTAATCCTGTTATACCGTGATATGAAACCGCACCATTATGCAGAAATGCATTGTGGCGCGGTTTTTTATTTTGTGCTTTTACATATTGAGAAAAAATAATGTCTAGACGTCGTGTTGTAGTAACAGGTATGGGGATGCTTTCTCCTGTTGGTAATTCAGTTGAAGAGAGCTGGAAGAATATTCTTGCGGGTAAAAGTGGTGTTGAAACCATTTCTGCTTTTGATGCTTCTGCGTTTGCAACAACCTTTACTGCTTCTGTTAAAAACTTTGATGTTACCAGTATAATGTCAGGTAAAGATGCGCGAAAAATGGATTCCTTTATTCATTACGGCATTGCCGCGGCGATTGAAGCGATTGAAGATTCTGGTTTAGAGACGACTGAAGAAAATGCACACAGAATTGGCGTTTCAATTGGTTCAGGTATTGGTGGCCTAAACACTATCGAAGCAAACTATGATAAGTATTTAAAAGCAGATAATAATCCTCGAAAGATTTCACCATTTTTAATTCCTGCGACTATTATAAATATGATTTCAGGTAACCTTTCAATTCGTTACGGTTTTAAAGGTCCTAACTATGCCATTACCACGGCATGTGCCACTGCGACGCACAGTATTGGTGATGCCGCTCGTATGATTGAACATGGCGATGCTGATGTCATGATTACGGGGGGGGCTGAAAATGCAACATCGATTTTAGGCTTAGGTGGCTTTGCCGCAGCACGTGCATTGTCAGCGCGTAACGATGATCCCGCAACGGCAAGTCGCCCATGGGATAAAGACCGTGATGGTTTTGTTTTAGGTGATGGCGCAGGTGTTATGGTTATAGAAGAATATGAACACGCTAAAGCTCGTGGTGCAAAAATTTATGCTGAAGTCTTAGGCTTTGGTATGAGTGGTGATGCTTATCACATGACAACACCTTCAGTTGGTGGTGAAGGTGCAAGCCGTTGCATGAATAATGCAATTAACGACGCGGGTATTAATCCTGAAGAAGTTGATTATGTAAATGCACACGGTACTTCAACACCGGCAGGTGATATTGTTGAAGTACAAGCCGCTAAACTGACCTTTGGTGATCATGCTTACAAGTTAGCTATGAGTTCAACTAAATCAATGACGGGTCACTTACTTGGTGCTGCAGGTGGTATTGAAGCCGTTTTCTCAGTGCTCGCGATTAAAGATCAGGTTGCACCGCCAACAATAAACATTTTTAATGTTGATGAAGGATGTGATTTAAATTTCGTGCCTGATACACCACAAGAAATGAAAATTGATGTTGCAGTGTCAAATTCATTTGGTTTTGGTGGCACCAACGGTACATTGGTTTTCCGTAAAGTCTAAATTTATTGGCACTAAGCTAATAAGAGCTCGCATGATTAAATCGACTGGGCTAAAAATACATCAGGTGCAAGGTCAACTAAATTTGTTGGCTTTGCATCAATCCAATCCTCAGCGCTACCCCTTTTTATTAGAAAGCGTCTCGGCTACAAGCTCAGAATTAAATTCTGAGCAATTTGATATTCTTTTTGCTTTTCCACAAGAAACATTAACGTTATCAAATAAAGAAGAGTTAAGTGGCTATAGCAATATAGAAGGTAATGACTTTCTAGCTAACTTAAGTCGTTGGTGGGAGACAAAATCTAACAACAACATAACATGCCAGTCACTTCCATTTGCTGGCGGCTGGTTTTTATATTTAGGCTATGAGTTAGCCGGGCAAGTTGAGCTCAGTCTTAATTTAAAAGCGTCTTCTACTGCTATTGCTTACGCGACTCGGATTCCTGCTGCGATTGTCTATGATCATAAAGAACGCTGTACTTATTTATTGTGTGAAGAGGACTTTGATTACTTAGAAAACCTAATAAATGATACAAATAAAAAAATAGATAGCATCAACTTGCCATATAAAATAAGCAGCGTTAAAGAAGAAGATGAAAGTCGATATCTAAATTCAATTAAAAAAATAAAAAAATATATTGTTGATGGTGATGTTTTTCAGGTTAACCTTTCCCGTCTTTGGCAAGAAGAAAATACAAATGTGAAAGCGAGTCAGGTCTATGAAAAATTAAAACAAACCAACCCGGCACCATTTGCCGGCTTGGCTGTTCATAATGGTTTTTCTATTATCAGTTCGTCACCAGAGCGTTTAGTGAGTGTAAAAGAGGGGATCGCGCAAACGCGTCCAATTGCAGGAACAAGGCGACGGGAAAAAGACAAAGAAAAAGATAATGCATTAAAAAAAGAACTCATTGCACATCCCAAAGAGCGTGCGGAACATATTATGCTGATTGATCTTGAGCGTAACGATTTAGGCCGGATTTGCATTCCAGGAACGGTAAAAGTCGATGAGTTAATGGTGTTGGAGTCTTATGCGCATGTTCACCATATTGTTTCGAATGTCCGTGGAAAGTTACAAAAAGATATTTTACCAGGTGATGTCATTAAGGCTGTTTTCCCCGGAGGAACAATCACTGGTTGTCCAAAAGTTCGCTGTATGCAAATTATTGCAGAGTTAGAGAATGAAGCGCGTGGTGCTTATACCGGTTCAATGGGGTACTTAAATCATAATGGTGATATGGATATAAATATATTAATTAGAACAATTACATTAGAAAATAATACACTGTCTTTTCGTGCTGGCGCAGGTTTAGTCGCTGACTCTGTCGCTCAATCTGAATTGGAAGAAACTCGACATAAAGCGCGAGGGCTTTTGCTCGCGATTGAGTGAATTAAAGCTGATGACAGACATACTAATAAACGGTGAAGAAAAAACAACGATCAATGTTTCCGATCGCGGTTTACAGTATGGCGATGGGTTGTTTGAAACCATGGCTGTGAAAAATGGGAAAATTAATTTGTGGGAAGATCACTGGCAACGTTTAAAATCTGGTTGTGAACGTCTTTTGATTTCTTCGCCTGACAAGAAATTAGTCGAAAAAGAAATAAAGTCATTGTGTGAAAATAATAATAACGATAAATTTGTTATTAAATTGATAGTGACACGTGGAGAAGGGCAACGAGGTTATTGTTTTTCTGAAAATCAAAATATTACCCGTATTCTTGACGTTCATACATGGCCCGACTACCCAGATAAAAATAAAACAGAAGGTGTTGCTGTTCGTTATTGCGATACCGTTTTATCGGAAAATCCGAGGCTTGCAGGTATTAAACACCTTAACCGATTAGAACAAGTGTTGGCGAGAAATGAATGGAACGATAGCGCATATCAAGAAGGTTTAATGCTGAATGTTAATGGCAATGTTGTCGATGGTACTATGAGCAATATTTTTATGGTTGAAGGTAATAAAATAATCACACCCGATTTATCTTTATCTGGTGTTGCCGGTGTGATGAGAAAAAATATTATTAAACTTGCAGAAAAAATCAAGCTTTCAGTTCGTGTTGAAAAATTAGATAAAAATAAACTTGAAAATGCGGATGAGCTATTTTTGACAAATAGCTTGTTTGGTATTTGGCCGATTAAATCACTGGGAGATAATACCTTCCCTAAAACCGGAGAAATAACAAAAGCATTGCAAAAAGAAGTGAGTAAGCAAGGGTGCTAATAAAAAAAATTATAATTATTCTGCTTTGTAGTGCTTTAGTATTATTTTCCTGGTTATGGACGTCTTATCAACAAGCCCTGAAAGAGACTTTAAATATTGAATCAGAAAAACTGGATTACTCAATAAAATCAGGACGTTCTCTTTCATCGGTTATTTATGATTTAGCGAATAAAAATATAATTAAGCACCCACGATATTTACTTTGGTATGCAAAATTTAATGGCTTATCAAACAAAATGAAAACAGGTGATTATCGTTTAACAAGTGAGTTAAGTAGCAAACAATTTCTTAATGATATTTTTAGTGGGAAAGTGATTCAATTTTCCTTAACTGTTATTGAAGGATGGTCATTCCAACAATTGCTCGATGCCATTAATCAACACCCACATATTAAACATACTATTACGGAATTGCCTAAAGATAATATAATGCAGCACCTAGGCTTAGAGGGACATTATGAAGGTCAATTTTTACCGGATACTTATCATTTCCCGAAACATGTTACGGATGTTGATTTTTTAAAACGTGCTTATGCTTCGATGCAAACGGTGTTAAAACAGGAGTGGAATCAACGCGAAGCAGGGTTAGTTTACAAAAACCCTTATGAAGCATTAATTATGGCCTCAATTGTTGAAAAAGAAACGGGGCTTGCAAGTGAACGGCAGCAAATTTCAGGTGTCTTCCTGCGCCGCCTAGAAAAAAATATGCGTCTGCAAACAGATCCAACGGTTATATATGGTATGGCTGATGATTTTAAAGGTAACCTGCGTAAACGGGACTTATTGCGTGACACGCCTTACAATACTTATCGACGTCATGGATTACCGCCTACACCTATTGCTTTGCCTGGTAAAGAGGCCATCTATGCGGCGCTGCATCCTGCTGAGGGAGATGCGTTATACTTTGTTGCGCGCGGTGATGGTAGCCATAAATTTTCAGCGACACTAAAAGAACATAATAACGCGGTTATTAAATATCAACTTAAAGGTCGCGTTAAATCTTTTTCATCTTATAAGCATAAAAAAGAAAATTAAAATATGAATAATGCTGTATTACAAGGCCGCTTTATTACTGTTGAAGGCACAGAAGGTGTTGGTAAAAGCACTAACATGGCTTTTATTGAAAACTGGCTTAAAAAGTCGGGTAAAGAGTTGGTGATTACACGTGAGCCAGGTGGGACAGTGCTCGGTGAAAAATTGCGTGGCGTTTTATTAGACGCTAAAGAACAATCCATGTGTGATGACACCGAGCTGCTTTTAATGTTTGCTGCGCGAGCGCAACATTTACAGGAAGTTATTTTACCGGCGCTTGAGGCGGGTAAGTGGGTGCTTTGTGATCGCTTTACTGACAGCACTTATGCTTATCAGGGTGGTGGTCGTGGTATTGAACTGTCTCGTATAGCAGAGTTAGAGCAGTGGGTACAAGGTGATCGCCGGCCTGATATGACTATTATTTTAGATTTACCTGTAGAGATAGGCTTGGAGCGAGCGGGGAAACGCAGTGCTCCTGATCGCTTTGAATTAGAGAAACATAACTTTTTTAATAATGTTCGGGATGCATTTTTAGCACGAGCAATAGAAAATCCAAATCGTTATGCCATAATTGATGCTTCCCCCTCGCTTGATCAAGTACAACAGTCTATAAAATCTGTACTCGAGAAATTAGTTTAGATATGTTTCCTTGGCAAAAATCCATTTGGCAAACGCTTACGACGAGTCAGCAAAATAAACATTTAGGACATGGCTTGTTATTTCATGGTGCAGCTGGAACGGGAAAAAATATTTTTGCCATAGAGTTTGCACACTGGTTGCTGTGTGAACACCCCTTGGCAGATAAGGCATGTGGTGAGTGCAAATCTTGTAAATTAATTGAGGCTGAATCTCAACCTGATTTTTTAACTTTATATCCCGAAGAAGAAGGCAAGGCTATTAAGGTTGACCAGGTTCGTGAATTAATTCAAAAAATTTCTTTAACTAGTCATAGTCAAGGTTATAGGGTTGTTATTATTTCTCCAGCAGATGCATTGAATGTTAATGCCAGCAATAGCTTGTTGAAAACGCTGGAGGAACCACCGGCAAATACAATATTAATTATGATAACGGATAAATTGTCTAAATTAATGCCTACCATACGCAGTCGAGCTCAGTTGATACGTTTTGACCTACCAAGTGAAGCGCAGAGCCTGGATTGGTTAAATGACAATAATATTGAAAAAGCAGATATGCTTTTAAAGCTAAGTGCAGGTGCGCCACTTGCTGCCTACTCATTGGCTGAAGATGAAGGTCTGGAGTTGAGGGATAAACTTTTTGATAATTGGCAAGATCTTGCAAAGGGCCAGGCTGATGCCTTAGAAAGTGCGGCTATGTGGATAAAAGAAGGGTTTAAATTTAATAGTCAGCTACCGTTAAACTGGGTAAGCAGTTGGATTATGGATATAATTCGGCTTAAACAAGGTGGAAGCGATGAAAATATTGTGAACTCAGACTATGTTGAAACCTTGCAGAAACTGGCAAGACAGGTAGACTTAAAGGCGGTATATGCTTTTTGGGATAGATTAAATGATACTGTAGGATTAATGGCAACGTCTGCAAATCAATTGATGTTGGTTGAAGGTTTGTTGTTACATTGGGCAGGCTTAAAGCGAATATAACAGCTAATTAGGATAATCATTATGGCGGCACCCCCGGGCAGACAAGGTATTTTGTCCTTAACAATTAAAGATAAAAGTGCACTTTATGCTGCATTTATGCCTTTTGTTCAAAATGGCGGACTTTTTATTCCAACCAATAAGACTTACGAGCTAGGCGATGAGGTTTTTATGTTACTGACCTTAATGGAAGAAAAAGAAAAACTACCGGTTGCAGGAAAAATTATTTGGGTTACCCCAAAAGGTGCTCAAGGAAATAGAGCAACAGGTATTGGCGTTCAGTTTAGTGATCAGGATGAAGGGCTTGCACGTAAAAAAATAGAAACTTATTTAGCTGGTGCCTTAAGTTCAGACAGACAAACACATACTATGTAATTTAGTAAGTAATGTGTTCTTTAAGATCGGGCTGTATGCCCGATTTTTATTTAACAGGATAAACATATGTTTTTAATTGATTCTCATTGTCATCTCGACCGATTAGATTTATCACCCTATGAGGGTAAATTATCAAATGCTTTAGATTATGCTAATGAAGTTGGGGTTGGCCACATGTTATGCGTTTCTATTAATATGGAAAATTTTCAAGCAGTGATTGCTACGGCAAAAGAATATGATTTTATTTCTGCATCAGTAGGTGTTCATCCAAATGAAGTGGGGGGGCATGAGCCAGGTACTGAAGAATTAATTACTTTAGCAGATGATGAAGATATTGTTGCGATAGGTGAAACCGGCCTGGATTATTTTCGCAGTGAAGGTGATCTAAGCTGGCAACATGAACGTTTCCGTCGCCATATTGCTGCATCAAGAGAAACTAAAAAACCGCTAATAATTCATATGCGCGATGCAACTGATGATACTTTACGTATTCTGAAAGAAGAAAAAGCCGATGAAGTTGGCGGTGTAATGCACTGCTTTGTAGAAGATTGGGAGGTTGCACAAAGAGCTCTGGATTTGAATTTTGTTATTTCATTCTCTGGTATTGTCACTTTCAAAAATGCAAAAGAATTACAGCTTGTCGCTAAGAATGTGCCTCAAGATAAGATGTTGGTAGAAACGGACTCGCCTTATTTGGCCCCGGTTCCTTTTCGGGGTAAAAGTAATCAACCAGCTTATGTGGTTAATGTTGCAGAAAAAATTGCAGAATTGCGTGATATTTCAGTTGAGGAGGTTGCAGAATTAACAACGAGAAATTATTACAACTTGTTTGGTAAGCCAGCGTAAAAATTACGCGGCATCATTTTTATTCTGGTATTGAGCTAGACCACCTTCCAGCAGGTAAGCATCAAGACCTTTTTCATTCAATATATAGGTTGCAGATGCACTGCGGCTTCCTGTGTCGCAGTAGATAATGTACTTTTTTTGTTTTGGTAATTTTTTAGCATTTAAGCGTAGCAAATACAAAGGGATATTAATACTCCCTGGAATATGCTTGTTTTTATGCTCTTCAATAAAACGAACATCAATCCATATAGCTCCATTTGCCGCCATTTTTTCTGCTTCATCAAAACTTACTGATTTTACAACAGGGCTCTTTAATAACGAATTAAAATCGTCTTTTGATAGTCGAATCAATACACCATCGCTATTCATGATTACCGTTGCATTGCGTGGCGCATTAGAGGTTAAAGCATCCTCACCAAAGCTACTACCTTCTTCAAGGTTAGCAATTATAAGTTTTTTGTTTGCCGTTTCTTTACCTTTATAAATTACTCTACAACTACCTTGGTGAATAATATAATAGTAGTCACCAGCTTCTCCTTGAGAAATAATAACATCATCTTTTTTAACTTTTATTTCTTCTAGTTTTTGAAACATGGTTTGAATGTTAGCAGGTGGTATTTTATGAAAAATTTCAAGCTGCAAAACATGAGTCATCCAGTCATTACTATCCGTTTCTTCTTCACTTACGTCATGAACGATATAATTTTTATTCTGATCTAAAGTAATTAAGGTATCTAACAAACTATTATCAATTTTAAAGTATTCAATGTCGCTTTTACTTTGAACGGTTTTTTGTCGAGGTTGATTATGCTCCAGTGCAAAATGACTTTTAACAGATTCCGAAGAAAGGGAAGATGATTTTCCATTATTGTCAATAATTTCAACTTCGCCACTCACGAGATAATAGCTAAAGTGGTCTAACTCGCCCTGATTAAATAGTTTTGTTCCCGCTGGTAGGCTTTCGATAATGATTTTGCTGGCGATATCATTAAAATTATCCGTTGATAATCCAGATAAAGGGATAAAATGCCGTAGTTGTTCGTAGGATGCTGCACTCATAACATGTTCATTTTAATAGCTTCATTCTGCTACTACAATACACCGTCTGCAAAATCAGAAAAGAATGTCATATTTTTCTAAAAAATGAGAGATGCTTCGGCTTCAGACTTTATTGATAGTTTTCGGCTGTTTGTTGTCATCGAGTGAAACATAGGTGAGGCTAGCTTTAGCGACTTTTTGAGCAGTTTCTTTACCGCGTTCATGTTCAGCCATTACCACTAAAGCAATACGTATCGATGTATTACCAATGTAATCAATATCAGCATAGATGCTGACTAAATCACCGACTAAGACTGGTTTAAGGAATAAAAATTCATTCACTGCGACTGTGACTACGCGATTGCCAACATAACGATGAGCCGCGATGCTACCCGCAATATCTACCTGAGACATCAACCAGCCACCAAAAATATCTCCAGCGGCGTTAGTATCGGATGGCATGGGTAAAACACGTATTTCAGGCTGCTTGCTAATATCAATGACCATGATAAAGCCCGATTATTTCTTTTTCATAGGTTGCATGAATTTTTGAGCGTTTAAGTTTCAAGGTAGGAGTAATCAAGCCACTCGCAATATCCCAGGGGTTGATGACCGCATGTACCCGAATAATTTTGGCATAACTAGGAAAATAGAATAATTGTTGATTAATTCGTTTTAATAGAATGTCTTTCACTTTATCTGATTCAAGTGATGATTCCGCTACATCAACACCAATACTTTTAGCAAATTGTTGCCAGCTTTCTTTATCTATCGTGACAATTGCTGTTAAAAAGGGTTTCGCTTCGCCTATCACAATGACTTGCTCAAATAATGAATCACCTCCAATGGCTAATTCTATATCCGAAGGAGGGACTTTTTCACCATTAGATAAAACGATAATCTCTTTTAAGCGACCCGTGATATAAATATGGTTGTTTTCAATTTTTGCTTTGTCACCAGTATGAAACCAACCTTCGGCATCAATAACATCTTTTGTTGCAGATTCATTGTCCCAGTAACCCAGCATAACCGTTCGACCTTTGACTAATAATTCATCGTCATTGCCTAATTTTACCTCAAGATGGCTTAAGGTCGTGCCGACACTAAAGGGATCATTGTCTTGAAGTTTGTTAGTTGAAACGACAGGGCTGGTTTCTGTTAAGCCGTAACCCTGTGAAATCGTTAAACCTAAACCGATAAATGTTTTTGCGATCTCGGGAGAAAGAGCTGCTCCACCGGAAACAGCAAGTTCAAGGTGCCCCCCTAGTTTGGCTAAAATTTTCCCTGCAACCAGTTTTTTTAAAACAGGCCATAGTAATAATTTAGCATGCCAATTTTCACGTTTTTGTTGTACTAGAAAGCGATGCCATCCAACATTAACGGCAAGTTTAAACAAGCCTTGTACGACAGGCGATTTTTGAGAAAGTTGATCATGTATTTTATTGTAAACACGCTCAAAAATTCGTGGCACGGTGACCAATATAGTTGGTCGAATTGAAATTAAATCTTCTCCAAGTTTTTCTATCGATCTGGCATATGCGATTTTTGCACCAATTAACATTGGCATGTAATAGCCTGCTGTACGTTCAAACATGTGAGAGAGGGGCAGGAACGAAAGAAAAATGTCATCAGTATCAAAGCATTCAAAAATTGCGGCGGAATAAGCATTTATAAAAATATTATCATGGCTTAACATTACCCCTTTAGGACGACCTGTTGTTCCTGAAGTGTATACGATGGTTGCTAAATCATCTGCTTCGAGTTGGACGCGGTTAATTGTTTCAGCGTACGAAGGTAACCACTGATTAACTTGTACTAATTTGGGGTTGTAAGTGTCGATGGGCTTATGTGTTACAATTCTTAGTAAGTCATTAAGACTTGAACCACCATCATTTAATAATTTCTGGCAGTGTGATGGTTCTTCAATAAAAAATATTTTTACATTGGCATTTTCTAATATATACCGAATGTTTTCTGCACGATCATTCGTATAAACAGGTACAACAACAAGTCCTAAACTATACGCGGCCTGATCAAATACAACCCAATCAGGACAGTTACTCATCATAATGGCAACTCGGTCACCTTTTACTAAACCTTCATGACGAAACGCCGTATGCCATAGTTCAACCTGTTTAGAAACTTCATGCCATGTCAGGTCTTTCCATGAATTTTCTTCATGGTTGAAATATTGATATGCAACAACTTCACTAGAACGTTTAACTCTTTCATAAAATAAATCTGAAAGGTTGCTCGCGCTCTGTGGGGTAATGTAATCTTGTTTATTATTCATGGTTTACTCAATCACGATTGTTTTCCAGCCCTCGTCGGGTTTAAAACGAGCGCCGTGCACTGATTCAAGATTCTCTAATGCCATTAATACCTGTTCCTGACCTCTATCTTTAACGTATTGAAGTGGACCTCCATGAAATGGCGCAAACCCAGTACCAAAAATTATTCCTGCATCGATTAAGTCTTTTGAGTCGGCAACATGCTCTCTTAAGCAGGCCATTGTTTCATTTATCATGCGTAAAATTAATCGGTCTTCAATATCGCTCGGGGCTATATAGTTCTTTTGTTTTTTAGGTTTAACTTTTTTTCCTTTTTTAAAGTCATAAAAACCTTTTCCCGTTTTTTTACCAAGAGTTTTCTGGCTCACCAGTTGTCGTAAATGTTCAGATACGGTTATAGGCATTGATTCGGCCAGATTTTCTGCAACATGTAAGCAAATATCTAAGCCTACTGTATCTGCCAATTCAATTGGCCCCATAGGCATACCAAAGTTAACCGATATTTTATCGATTACACTAATAGGTACACCTTCCTCAAACAGGGTGACAGCTTCAGTTAAATAAGGCATTAAAATCCGATTAACTAAAAATCCCGGGGTGCTGGTAACCGGCAAAGGTAGTTTTTTAATTTTTTTAGTTAAAGTTGTGGCAATTTGTTGTGCCTTTTTGCTTGTTTTTTCACCAACGACAATTTCAACTAATGGCATTTTTGAAACAGGATTAAAGAAATGCAACCCAACTAATCGTTCTGGTTTTTTTAATGAAGCCGTTAACTGTTCAAGTGGAATACTTGATGTGTTGGTGGCAATAATGGCTGACTTTTTAAGTTTGGGTTCAATTTCTTTATAGAGGTTGCATTTAACCTCTGCGTCTTCAAATATTGCTTCAATAACAACGTCGGCTTTGACCAAACCGTTTCCATTGATGTCGAGCATTAATCTATCTAAAGCAGAGTTAACTAAACGTGTCTGTTTTAATAAACGTTTGTAGAGTTTAGCTGCTCGTTGTCTGACTGCGGCAAGTGTTTCGTGACGTTGATCTTGCAAGGTTACGCTGAAACCCTGAAGCGCGCACCATATGGCAATATCACCGCCCATAACACCACCACCAATTACATGAATATGTTCGATAGAAACTGATTTATCTTTTGCTAAACCTTTGAGTGTATCGGATAGTTTAAATATGCGAATTAAGTTTTGTGCTGTTTTACCCACAAGCAAATGTGCAATTGACTTTGCTTCTTCCTCAAGCATTCGCGTGCGGTTATCGAGATTACTTTGCCAGAGATCAATAATGGCATAGGGAGCAGGGTAGTGTGCACGTATTGCTTTCGATGAAACTTTTTTAATCAGTATTTTCGCAATATAAGGACGAACTATGCGATGGTTAATGATTTTTTCCCACCATGGTAATGACTTTATCTTTGGCGACTTTAAAATGGTTTCCTGTGCTGCTTTTAATAGGTGACGCTTGGGGACAGCATAATTAATCAATCCTGATTTCTTAGCTTGTCGAGCCTTTAGGTTCCTGCCTGTTAAAATAAAATCTAATGCAGGCAAACTTCCCATTCTTTCTATACTGCGAACCGTTCCGCCAAAGCCTGGATGAATTCCCAATTTAACTTCAGGTAAGCCTAAGCGCGATGAATCTTCTTCAGCGATGCGGTATTGACATGCCAGCGCAAGCTCCATACCGCCACCCAGACAAAAACCATGTATCAAAGCGAGAGTTGGACAAGATAGATTTTCAATTGCATTAAAAATGGTATGTGCGCGTTGAATATTAACGAGTGCAGCTTGTTCAGAGTCAAAAGTGGTAAATTCATTTATATCAGCGCCGGCAATAAATCCGCTTTCCTTATCAGATAAAATAACAACACCTTTGGGTGTTTCCGAACTTAATTCGGAAACAATTTCGCCTAACTCTATAATGACTTGTTCATTAAGAATGTTTGCACTGCTATCGGGAACATCTAAATGTAACCAGGCAACATTGTCGCCATCGGATTTAACCTGCCAGTTTTTATATTTATTTTCAGCCATCACTTTTCTCTAGTTTTAATATAAAAAACTTTTTTATTTGCCACACTCAATCAACATGGCACCACCTTGCCCACCACCGATGCATAAGCTAGCAATTCCACGTTTAGCTTTATTACGCTCAAGTACGTTTAAAAGATGTAATACAATTCGGGCACCACTTGCGCCAACAGGATGACCAAGACTGACACCGCCACCATCAATATTAAGTATTTTTTGATCAAGCTTTCCAAGTGCGCCGTCTAGTCCAAGCTCTTCTTTACAGTAAGTTTCATCTTCCCATGCCGCTAAGCAACTTAAAACTTGTGCGGCAAAGGCTTCATTAATTTCCCAGTAGTCAACATCTGAAATGGAAAGTTCGTTACGTTTTAAAATAGGAGTAACGGAATGAACGGGGCCTAACCCCATTTGTGCAGGCTCAAGACCAGCCCAGTGACTATCGATTAACTTTCCCATAACGGGTAACTTGAATTCTTTTACTGCTTCTTCACTTGCCAATAAAAGCATCGCCGCACCATCGGTAATTTGTGCACTATTTCCTGCTGTAACGTTACCAAAGTTGCGGTCAAAAACGGGGCGTAGTTTCGCTAAGCGCTCAATGGATGAATCTTTTCTAACGCCATCATCATTTAAATAAGCATGTCCATTTCTGTCGTACAAAGCTTCAATTTCGTCCAGCAAACCGTCATCTTGAGCTGCGGCTAAACGTTGATGACTTTGTACCGCAAAGCTATCCATTGCTAATCGATCAATGTTAAAACGATGAGCAATATTTTCTGCCGTTTGCCCCATGGATAAACCCACAACAGGATCAGTCAGGCCACGTAGTAAACCAATAATCGGTTTTAAATGACCCGGGCGTAAAGCAGCGAAAGCTTTAAGTTTGTCGAGAGGCTTTTTTGATGCGGCCAGGCGTCCTAACCATCCGACCATAGCATGGTTAAACAATACCGGTGAATGGCTCATTGCTTCAACACCTCCCGCGAGCACGAGGTTGGCTTTGCCTAAAGAAATATCAGAGGCAGCAGAATCAATGGCCTGCATCCCTGAAGCGCAGTTTCGTTGTACTGTCCATGCAGGAACTTTTTTTCCGCATCCTAAACGTAATGCTATAACACGAGCAATATTGGCTTCATCAGGTCCCGGCATCATACAACCTACAATAACTTCATCAAGTTGTTGTGCTGAGAAGGATTGACGAGCAAGAAGAGGTTGTGCACAACCTAAGGCTAAATCAACGGCAGCAAACTCTCCCGGTTTTCCTTTTGCCTTTAAGAAAGGTGTTCGGCTTCCATCAACAATATAGACAGGTTTTGGTAAGCTTTTTCTTTGTTCAGGGATATCCATAATTCGAACCTAGTTATTTTCTTTTAAAATCAAATGTGAAGTCATCAACGCCAATGACCTTTGTACGTGCTTCGTTGGCTTGTTTTAAAATTGCCTCTTCATCCTTATCGATAACACCTTCAGCATGGGCGGCCTTTAACATTGCTTCATACCCCGCGTGTTCTGGTTGAAATGTTTTTTGGAAGGGACGTATCTTTTTTTCCAAGTGTGCAGCATCAACAACTTTATGTAATGCGACTTCCAGTTGCGCTACGGCTTCATTTTGATCTTCAGGAATAAAAACCCCCGAGGTTAAGCGATTACGCATTTCAGAGGGATTAATTAACAATGTAGATATTTTATGACCCAAGGCATCATTTGGTGGAGCATAAAGTCTTCCCCATGGGAAAATTATCCAACGTAATACTAAGGCGATGGGTTTATTTGGAAAGTTATGTAAAAATCCATTAAAAGCAGTCTGGATGCGTTGTAAATTATATTGGCAAGCCCAGTGTACAAAGGGTAGATCTGATTCGTGCTCACCTTGATCTTGATAGTGTTTTAACACGGCAGAAAGTAAATACAAATGACTGAGTATATCTCCTAAACGTGCAGATATTTTTTCACGTCGTTTTAATGAACCACCTAAAATCATGAGAGAGATATCTGTCACCAAGGCAAATGCTGTACTCATGCGTGTGGCTTGTTTGTAATAACGTTTTATTTTTTTATTTGCGTGGGAGGGAGGTGAAATAAACCATGCATTGGTTACCCCATGAAAAAAACAACGCAGTGTATTTTTTATAAAGAAATTAACATGTCCAAATAAAGCCCGATCAAACTGTTCCAGTGCTTCGTTTTCATCATGCTCTGATAAAGACTCTAATTCTTTATAAATGAAAGGGTGGCTACGAATAGCACCTTGACCAAAAATAATCATTGAGCGGGTGAGGATATTTGCACCTTCAACGGTAATACTAATCGGAATCGCTTGGTATGCGCGCCCCATGATATTTTTAGGGCCAAGGCAAATACCAGATCCACCTAATATATCCATAGAATCATTTACTACTTTGCGCATTGACTCGGTTAAATGATATTTAACAACTGCTGAAATTACAGACGGTTTTTCGCCGTTGTCTAACGCCGCTAATGTTAATGATCGAGAGGCATCCATTAAATAGCTTAAACCACCAATACGCGCTAAAGCTTCTTCAACACCTTCAAACTTACCGATGGGCATTTTAAATTGTTGTCTTACTCTTGAATAAGCACCAACTGATAAGCTGGCAAGTTTACCTGCCCCTGTACTTAATGCCGGTAGAGATATGGCTCGACCATCAGATAGGCATTCCATTAGCATACGCCAACCTTGTCCTGCTTGTTTTTCTCCGCCGATTACCCAATCCATAGGGATAAAAACATCTTTACCGCTATTAGGACCGTTCATGAAAACCATGTTGAGAGGGAAGTGGCGGTTACCAATAATAACGCCCTTAGTGTCGGTTGGAATTAAGGCAAGAGTGATACCCAACTCTTCTTTATCTCCCATAAGTTTGTCAGGATCATATAGTTTAAAGGCAAGGCCGAGCAGGGTAGCAACAGGGCCAAGGGTGATATAACGTTTATCCCAGGTTAAGCGGATACCCAAAACATCTTTTTTACCTTCAAAGTTACCTTTGCATACGATGCCAAAATCAGGGATGGCGCCCGCATCGCTACCTGCGTGAGGGCTGGTTAAGGCAAAACAGGGGATTTCTAACCCTTTGGCGAGACGAGGCAGGTAGTGGTCTTTTTGTTCTTCGGTTCCGTATTCCAATAATAATTTACCGGGTCCCAGTGAATTAGGCACCATTACGGTAACGGCGGTGGAAATACTACGGGTTGATATTTTCATAACAACTTCGGAGTGAGCATAGGCTGAAAATTCTTTGCCGCCATAGTGACGTGGAATAATCATGCTGAAGAAACCGTTATCTTTTATATATTGCCAAACATCTTCCGGTAAATCGTTATTTTCTTGAGTAATTTGCCAGTCATCTAGCATATTACACAATGTGTTAACTGGCCCATCCATAAAGGCTTGTTCTTCTTTACTTAGTTTAGGGGCAGGTAATGAAAGAAGTTTATTCCACTGAGGTTTGCCGCTAAAGAGTTCGCCATCCCACCATACTGATCCGGCTTCTAGCGCTTCTTGTTCAGTACGCGACATAGTGGGCGTTACTTTTCTAAATAACTTCATTAATGGTGCACTAAGCCACTTTAGGCGCCAATTATCATTTTTATTATTCATGATACTTCCTCAACAATGTGAAGAGAGATGTGATCAAAAGAAGAGCAATAGATAGAAAATCTATCATTAATGGTGGACAGCTTAAGGGCTACGAGCACTATCATCATCCTTTAAGTTAAAGCGCTACTCGTTACTAATCTTAGTAAACGTCAGTTAAAAGTATAGGCAACTCTTAACTGTTTCGGTTCAAAGATTGAGAACTTTAATTTAGCAACATAATTATATAAAAACCATAACTATAAGATATCGATTAGTAGTTAACTTTATTGGCATCTTTGTAGGGGAATTAAATCGATATCTCGGATGTATAAAACATAAAAACGGCATAATGTATATTATGTTAAATTAGTTAATGTTTTTAATATCAGTATGATAAAGACATTACTTAAAGTTTATTATTGGCACTCAGAAAAAACACGCGCACTACATGTGCCACAAGTATTTGGATCAAGCTTCTTATAAATAGCAGCAATAGCCTTTTGTTTAGAATCAAAGAAATGTTCATTACCCACCTTAGCAACAAAACAATTCTTGCTGATGAATTCATAAACACTGGCTTTAAGTTCGGCAAAGTAAAGTCCGCCACCCTGTGCCTTTAGTCGGTTAGAATCTGAAACCAATGCTTCAGCACCACTTAAATCAATTAAATTAACGCCCGTACCAATAATAAGGATATGTTTGATATTTTCTTGCTCAATAAGATGATGCAAGCGATTTTGAATATGTGTAATTGAGCCGAAATAAATCGACATATCGATACGAAGAATCTTCAGCTGTGGGCACTGATTTAGGGGTTTTTTACTGATATTGATGAGCTTTTTCTTATTGCTATCGTTATCAACATTGGGTGCTAAAGTGATAATTTCGGGTGTTGAAGTTCGAGCAAGAAAAATCACGAGAGATAATAATACGCCAAGATATATTGCAAACTCTAATTCGAGGAATAATGTCGATAGAAATGTAGTGATTAAAATGGCACTTTCAGGGCGGCTGAATTTCAATATTGCCTTAATATGACGTATATCAATCAAGTTATAAGCCACGATGAGAATAACGCCCCCCATTGCTGCTACAGGTAAATACGCGGTTAAAGGTGCAATGAGTAACACAATTACCATTAAAATAATGGCAGCGAAAATAGCCGAGATAGGGGTTTTAGCGCCCGATGAATAGTTCAAACCTGAGCGTGTAAATGAGCCTGATCCCGCATAACTCGAGAAAAAACTCCCCGTTATATTCGATAAACCCTGACCTATAAACTCCTGGTTAGCATCAATACGTTGGTTAGATTTTGTAGCAATCGAACGACTGATTGAAACAGCTTCTATAAGCCCTAAAAGCGCCACCGCAAAGGCTTCAGGTGCTAACATTTTGATTGAGGCAAAAGAAAAATCAGGCATGGATAAGGGCG
>Ga0316207_10000764_pt1 | contig 45918 bp, 44 predicted proteins | sample 6weekpyrite_MG_FD_204943 | JGI IMG/M metagenome (GOLD analysis project Ga0316207, IMG submission 204943) | Microbial mat bacterial communities from mineral coupon in-situ incubated in ocean water Damariscotta River, Maine, United States -... | ecosystem: Environmental > Aquatic > Marine >... | reverse complement strand
GGGTTCATTATCGTGACCTCAATATCGTTCGCAAAATTGCGGTTACCTGAGGATTCAGGTGATATTGAAATCGGGATGATGGCAGGCTGGGTTTAATCTGCCGCGGTAGCGGCTTCGTTCAACAAAAATTTACAAATAAAATTGTTTATTGTTGCAACTAGAGGAACCACTGCAAGGAGATATGAAGCACATATAAAAATATCACAACTTATATTCTAATAATTTCGAAAAATTCACCTTTAAAGTCTGACGCAGGGAAACAGTGATAAAAATGAATTTAGTCATAGCGAACATGGTATGTATATCGTTTACGAAATGTCATATTAATATGTAAATCAGTAAAATGATTAATAATGTTATTTTTTACCATTGAGAAGTAATTATTAAACTTTTTTTATTATTTGCACTCGAAACTACACAAACAACGTTAAATTAAAAACTCAGATAGAAGCAAACAAAATCGGTGTTACTTCGGTGTCGTTATTTTGCAACTAATCACGTTTAAAATTATTTAAATAATTTTTTTTGGTCAACGCAACATAAATCTTTTCACTTTTATTAATATTCCTTGAAGCAATTTTCACTTTTAGTTAACATTGACCCCATAATGCGTTTTACACAAAAAATAATAATTAAGTTATGTTCTGTACTATTTGTTTTGACACTGGGTTTTCTTTCTGCCTGTGGAGAGCAAACACCCAATAGTAACAATACCTCCCAAAAAGCTAGTGATTTACCCTTAGAAAATTACAAACACGGCGTGCTGGTTAAGTACAAATCGTTTGTTACTTATCAAGATCAACAATCCTTACTTAAGCAATCTGGTTTAATCCCAGTTGCTGAGTATTCATTTGTACCTGGATTGGTTTACGCGCGAACCAAGGAAACTAGTGACACCGCCACGTTATTAAACGAATTAGCAAATAATGAGGCTATCGCCTATATGGAGCCCAACTATGAAATTTCTACTTCTACTTCTACTTCTACTAACGCAACACCATTAGCGCAAAGTACGCCCCAAACGCATGCTACACCTAATAATAACCAAAATAATTCACTCGCACGTGCGAACCATGAAAACAGCGATACACTCATTGCTGTTGTAGATACTGGTATCGATATTTCACACAATGATCTATCAAACAACTTGTGGGTAAACATTAATGAAATTCCCCTCAATAACCTTGATGACGATAATAACGGTTGGGTTGATGACATTTACGGCTGGAATTTTGCGGATGACCACAACAACATTTTAGATGACAATAATCATGGCACACATGTGGCCGGCATTATTAGTGGAAATTTCGGTGATAATAAGAACCCTGCGAACAACAACATAAAATTAGTTACGTTAAAAGTTTTTGATAAAAATGGACATGGCACTATCTCGTCCGTCATTGGTGCATTGAATTATATTGTTAAAAATAATATTCCGCTTTCAAACCATAGCTGGAGTTTTGATGTAGACAGTCTCGCCCTAAAAGATGCATTACAACAATTAAGCGCTCAAGATCACTTGTTAATCGTTGCCGCTGGCAATGGCAGCACTAATATTGACGTTTCACCATCGTACCCTGCGTCTTATGGCCTATCCAATTTGCTCAGTGTTTCTGCCCTAGACAGCGATGGCAAACTAGCCAGCTTTTCAAATTATGGCGAAAACTCTGTTCAACTGAGTGCATACGGCACTGCCATTTCTAGCACTGCCATGGATAACAATTACATTACACTGAGTGGAACCTCCATGGCATCTGCATTTGTCAGTGGCATTGCAGTAAGAACTTTAGATAAAAATCCACAATTTACAGTACAAGAAACCAAAAATTGGTTGCTAAGTAATGCTCTTCAAGATGACGCCCTAAAAAACCTCACTCGAAACTCTGCTAAATTTGGGCAGCTTGACGAAATGCTCAGATTAATAGATCCCGGTCTGGTCAGGAGCGGATCCAACAATCCGATAAATGATAAAGACGCTGATCCAGTCGATGATCAACCACAATCGTCTCAACTTACACTGAGCCCTGCAACAGCAATCGTGGCGTTTGAATCCAGTTTTCAATTAAGTATTGAAAACGGCAATCCGCCTTATACGTGGACAATCGAGAACCCGGGCTTAATAACAATCGATGAGTTGGGTTTGTTACAAAGCATTGGCGTCGGAAGCACAAAAATTTGGGTAAGTGATGCGAATAAGCAATTAAGTAATGAAATCACAATCACCATTTCACAATTACACATTGAACCCACAGACCTAAAACAATTATCTATTCTTCAACGTCATTCGATCAGTGCAGTGGGCGGGATTGCGCCCTACATCTGGTCAATTTCCAATGATTCAATCGCATCGATTACTGTTAATCCTCAAAACAATGCAAACATTGAAATTCTTCCGCTAAAAACCGGAATTGTCAGCATTACCGTTACCGATGCTCAGGGAAATACATCACGCGTAGAAAACATAGAAATTATTATTCCACCACTAAGTGCAAATCCGTCTGCATTGAGATTAAACTTGGGGCAAGGTATTCAGCTGAATGTGACAGGAGGTTCATCACCCTATTCATATCTTAGCGAAAACGAAAACATTGCAACTGTCGACCTTGGTGGTTATATAAACGCAGTTTCGGAAGGAAATTCAAACGTAACGGTTACAGACGCTGAAGGCCAAGTAGTTGTGGTGCCCATTTCCGTTAATCCGAATTTTTCAATTTCAGCAACACAATCAATCTTAGCCGTTGACGAAACCTTAAGTATTGTACCTGCAGGTAATGTGGGCGCACTAAGTTGGAGCAGTAGCGACAGTTCAATTATAAGCGTTGATACCAATGGTCTCGTTACCGCAATTAAACCAGGTACTGCCAGCATCGTCGCGCTTGATTCCACAGGCGTCACGGGTAACCTTATTTTAGAAGTTCGCCAAGTAACGCTATCTGCTCCAAGCTCAAACATACTTGCCGATGGAAGTACAACCCAACTCACAGCAAGCGGTGGAGCGGCGCCTTATGTGTGGTCAATCGATAATACTGACATAGCTAGCATAAACACAAATGGTTTGATAACGGGCAATTTGCCTGGTTCAGCAACTGTTACAGTTGTTGACGCTAATAATTTTTCCGCGATTACTGTCATAACGATTGAACCTGCGCCTTTAAGTGTTAATCAATCCAATTTAGTCATAGCAGTCGGTGAATCTACTCAACTTCTGGCAACAGGTGGTGAGACACCCTACGAATGGATAAGTGCAGATACCAACATTGTAAACGTTGATTCCGAAGGATTGGTTAATGCACTCAGCTTAGGGTCAACCGAGCTCACACTAAATGACTCCAATAACCAAACATTATCAATTTCGGTACAAGTTCAAGAAATAGGATTGATCGTTGACAGTACTGATATACTCATTACCGATCCAGATCTTCTAATTGTCACCAGCGGTGGAACACCCCCCTATAGCTGGTCAGTAAACAATCCCACTATCGCTTCCATTGATGATACAGGTTTACTAAGCCCCCTCTCACTTGGTGAAGTAAGCGTATTTGTCACGGATAGTAATAACTTAAGCGCATCGTTGGATTTCTCAATCGATGTGACACCATTATCAATCTCGCCAAGCCATATTATTATTCCACCTAATCACTCTTTACCTTTTATTGCCGGTGGTGGTAATAGTGATTTCACCTGGAAAAGTGATAACAGTGACATTCTGATTATTAATGATGTTGGACTTGCGCATTCTATCGCAACGGGAACAACAACGATTACCCTGACTGACGGCGTTGGCCAAACGATTAAAGCAACCGTAGAAATAAGAGAGTTAACGGTTTCCTTAAACTCATCCACGATTGCCGTAGGTGACGCAGATGTTGATATTTTGGTAAGCGGCGGCGAAGCCCCTTATAGCTGGCAGAGTAGTGCCCCATCCATCGCCAGAGTTTCAAACGATGGAAAGTTAACACCCGTCTCCAAAGGTAACGTCACAATAAATGTTACGGATACCGATGGTATTTCTACAAGTATCAATGTTACCGTTAGCGAAGCGGTACTAACCGTAAATGAAAATAGCTTATTGTTATCCCTTGTGGACACCTTTAATCTTGTTGCCAATGGCGGTAACGGTAATTACACATGGTCGAGCGCAAACAATTCGATCGTCGCTGTCAATGACGATGGACTAGTAACAGCACTCATGCCAGGAACAAGTAATATCACTTTAAGTGATGGCTTGGGACAAACCATTAATGTTTACGTTGAAGTTAGAGCCGTCGTTATCAATGCCAATAACACGAATTTAACCATGGGACAATCCGTTGCTGCGTTGATTGCGATTGGTGGCGCCGAACCTTACACGTGGTCGTCGGATAACTCAAGCATTCTTGATATCGATTCAGACGGCAATTTATCGATTAACGCTGTTGGCGAAACAACGATTACCGCTACCGACCAAGACGGTTTTAGCGCAAGTCTCCCATTCATAATCCATGATGCATTAAGCGTTAATCAAAATAATGCGACTTTGGCGATCGGCAGTGAAATTAATGTAACTGCAACCGGTGGTACTGGAGATTATAGCTGGGCAAGCGAGGATCCCGAGATAGCTCGTGTTAATAGCACTGGGCTTGTCACCGCACTTACTGCGGGTAGTACGATTATTACCGTAGCCGATGCCAATGGCCAGTCGACCAGCACGTTGATTGATGTAAGCAGCTTCAATGTCTCAACAGAAAAAACCACGTTACTCGTTACTGAAACACCCATACAAATTAATGCGAGTGGCGGTGCCGAACCTTATAGCTGGCAAATTAGCGATGTGACAATCGCGGAAATTAGTGAGAGTGGCACCTTAACGCCAATCAGCCCTGGGAGTGTTACCGTTACTGTTACCGACGCAAACAATAACATCGGTGTAATGGAAATCACCATTGATGTTGAAGTACTCACTATTAATACAACAACCGTCTTACTGGAGCCGGGTGATAACTTTCAATTGATTTCAAACGGCGGCGACAATAACTATAGTTGGGTTAGTCAAGATACAGATATCGCCAGGGTAAATGAGACTGGTGAAATTACGGCGAATGCGCCAGGAATAACCACGATTAATTTAACCGATGGCGTTGGACAATTGGTTATCATCAACCTTGAAGTCAGACAACTTAATATTAATACATCAAATACAGAATTAAACATCGGTGAAACAACAATACTCACTGCTGTAGGTGGTGCAGCGCCCTATGACTGGTTTAGTTCAGATAATTCGATCGCGATCGTCAGTGAAACGGGCATGGTAAGCGCAATTACTACCGGCAATGTCACTATATCTACGACTGATGCAGATGGTTTCACAAGTAACATCAATATAACAGTCGCCGTACCGGAGATTACACTCAACAAAACAAATCTGCTTTTGGGAGTGGATAAATTTGTTCAGCTAATCGCATCCAATGGCAGTGGTGAATTTACCTGGTCAAGCGGAGACACCGATATTGCCACAGTAAACGAAAATGGCTGGGTATACGGTAAAGAGGCAGGCACTGTAACAATTACGGTTACCGACAGTTTAGGCGGACAAAAATCTGCTAACGTAGAAATTAGAGAAGTGAAGTTAAATGCTCCCTACACCTATTTGCGCGAAGAAAACCAAATGCAAATTTCGGTTAATGGCGGAAACTCACCTTACACATGGGAATCAAATAGACCCTGGATAGCCTCGGTAAACTCCAGCGGAAGAGTCACCGCTCGGTCCGAGGGTACTGTAAGAATTACTGCTACTGACGAAGACGGTTTTGCAGGGTCTATCAATCTTACGATTTTTAAAAAATCTGACAACGACGGCGATTCAGAAAAAGATTGACATAGAAAACAATACTGATGGTTTTCTGTAAAGTACACCGACCCAATTGGCGCTGGGTTAAGTTTTTTTAGCATGAGTTATATTAATTCGTAATCACTGAATAACAGGAGTTAAGTTATACACTTGTTATTGGGGAGTCAACGTACTCGATAAAAAATTCGGCCGTCCATGGCCGAATTTCACTCCGTTCACTGACAACCTATTTTGCCTCAGACGTCCACGTCACTCACCGTGTTCGCTCTCTTATGACTGACGGCGCTAGTATGCGATTGCTACACTTTCTCCGTAAACTACGAAAGCTGTTGCAAGTCGCCCTGGCACCTACTGAGGGCTTGCAAGACATCGCTCGCTAGCGCATTGCTTCCATGTCTTGCTGCGGCAGGCGCAAAGGAGCCAGTTTTTACGGCGTGTTAGCTGTATTCTTTCCCTCGTTCTTCTAGCATATATTTACGAAGTAGCCTTTCGCTACGCATAACAAAAAGGATGTAAACGATATTGCTTTTTTTATCAAACCGATAGAATATTCGACACGGATTGGCAATAATTTCTTTATAACGCGTACGTTTCAATTCTGGTGGTCTTCGACCGGAGTCAGGATAATTTTCTAGGCGATCTACAATCGAGAATGTGCTTTTTACAAACTTTTTTGCAGCAACCAAATTATCAAGAGCAATATATTCTGCTATGTCTTTAAGATCTGAAAGAGCTGGTTCCGTCCAAACTATTTGAGCCACTTACTCATAGCCTTTTTTGCTTCAGCCTGTGTAAGTGTGCGATTTTCCTGAATGGCTGCCTCTCCTCGAGCAATACCCTCGAGAATACATATTCGACTTTGCATATACTCGAAATCTTCGACGTCTATAAGATAAGCGGACGGTTGTCCATGTTCGGTAATTAATACAGGTTCTTTAGATTCGTGCAGTTCAGCTAGAATTTTAGTGGCCTGGCGTTTTAAGGTAGTTACGAGTTCTATTTTCATATAGTGATACTATACTATCACTTTCGGATTATCAAGTTTACTTTCCACAAAAAATATTGATGAATATTTTTATGTAAATGTGAGGATATTAGAAAACTCTAAAATACAGTTGACAACTGAATAAACGAGTGCTGCGCCTCGTTATTGAAACATTTAGAAAACCCCAAATAGAACTTGAAATAACGGACATTAATCAAAATCTTAACGTGTACTCTTTACATTCTAGTATACAAATATTCGAGACTGAGTGATTATATCCAATTAATAGGGCAAACTAGTGATGTAAACCAAATAAGCTAAAATTGTTTGATCAAGTAACAACGAATTTCAGACAGAAACATTTCAGCTCAAGAAATTAAAAATCTTATGCATTATGGAGCGGCTTCTATATGCCGCACAGCAGCCATTTAATATAACATTGCTATGACTCTTATTCGTGCAAACTTCGAGTTCGTAGACATTCATCAAAGAATTTTTAAAAATAATTGTAGGTTAACGACGCCTAACGCGAACTGGGTCGACTAAGCAGTCTTTTGATGTATTTGACTTTAATGGCCGTTTTGCAAACTTAAGCGGACATTTCATTGCTGAGTTCCCATAATCTATTTTTGATAGACTTTGTCTATCGGAAAAAATTATCAACGAAGAATTTTTATTAGCAAAAATAATTATTAAAAAATAAATGTAAAGTATATGAAAAGACTAAAAAGTAACTCAATAAATCACACGTGCACTATATCTAATATCTCAATCACAGGCCATTTATGTTAAAGCGTGTTAACATAAATAACTCTCCGTCAATATTCCTTACTTTACTATTGTGGAAACGTTTATTCGTGGTCAACTGAGGCGCGTGCAACCAAGAGTGCGCAATGACTCTTGCGGCAAAATCGTGCTAGCGATTGCGCACAAGAAGGCCCGCGGTCGCAGGTCGTTTCGATTCAATTGTTAAGTGGAAAATCGAATTTTTCAATAGAAGCTATGTTATAACCCTATGGGCACTATTGCACTACATGGCTCGAAGCACACTAGGTTTTCTCAGCACCATCACTCATACGATTCAATTAAACTGATAGCCAACAAACATCCAAATACTAGGAGCTAATACCGCTTCATTTACTGTAGAATCTCCTAGCTTCGTTTCCTCAACAGGATTAAGAAAGACTCTTAATGGAATAGAAGGATTAATAAAGAGACCATTTACACCAAGAAAATTATCGTACCTATATCCAATACCAGTCCCTAGCGCCACTGTTTCGTTTTTGTATCTATCATTAACCTTTGTATGTTCAAACTCCAAACTTATATATGATATATTGGCCATATAGTACCAGTTCTTTGTAAAAAACCGGTCGTAGGTTACTTCATACCCCCGCATATAGCCTTCAACATTGTTTCCATCTACAATTTTCGCCCACTCACTAGACAAATGCTCCTCTGTAAGTTTGACCTCCATGATAATGAAACGTACTTGATTTCTTCGATCGAAGCGGTAGCCAATATCGCCAGCAAAATATTGAAAATTGTTTTCTGACATTTCTAATAGTTCATACGAGACAAATAATCCCTTATCTCGTTCTTCTGAAAAAACAGAACTAGTTGCTACTATCATTGAAAAAAAAAGAATTAAATTTTTCATTGTTTCCTACTTATTTATATGTAGTGTGATAAAATCGCACATTGCTCAATTTTATGAGTTTTAATGAGTCCCTAGCTACACGAAACATAACTTCGTTTGATGCCTCTGAACTTTATCTTTTCCACTTAATATTCCGAATTAACGGAACCCAGGTATGGCTCCTTGTTTTACCTGGCCACGAACAAGCTAATTATCTCCATGTCATGCGTTAATAAATTGCTTGGAAACCAACTCTTGCGCTAGTTTTCCCATTTAAATTGGGATTACCTGCAACCCAGCCGCTACTTTTAGTTTCAACCTCTAGGGTTGCAAAAAATATTTAATTAAAATAGCGTTAGAACTGCATACCTAAATGCACAGTAGGAAATATAATCCATTTATCTAACAAATAATTTTCACCAGATGATTTCACTGACGAAGTATCCGATATATTTCGATCAACACCTACCCATGGCATTACGTAGAAGGTTTTATTCATTCGATATTTATAACCTGCACGTATACCCAGTAAATTTGCATCACGATTTGTTCTTTCATTAACAACAGTTTGTTGAAATTCCATTTCAGTCATGGCGTACTCTACCCCCACAAAGAAGCCTCCTTGCTTATGACGAAAGTAGTCTAATTTCACTCCATATCCAGATTGTTTTACATCAAACTTAGCATTATCTTTAAAACTGTTCGGCAAGGTAGCGCCAAACGTACCAACTTGAAAGCGAAAGTGATCGCCCTCAAGCCCTATATGCAATGAGTGCCCTTTTAACGCAAACGCAATAGGATCTGACTCCACATATAAACCATTGTTTCCCCAACTAATTATCGGAAATAACATACTTAGCATTAACACGGTTGTTTTCATAATATTTAATTTCATAGTGGTTTCTCCTTGGACTTGTTTAATTAATTACACTATAGTGATTCATATTATTAGACGCTACACACAATCACCTATAGTGGATATTCATATATGAATGGCGAATACTGGCATTTAGTGCATTCTTTCCTTGAAGTCGCCCGAGAAGGCAGTTTGGCCGGAGCAGCACGTAATCTAGGCGTATCACAACCCACCTTAACCCGTGACATCCAAGCCTTAGAAATGAAAACTCAGCTCAATTTATTTAAACGCACAACACGAGGTATGTTATTAAGCGAAGAAGGACAAGGCTTAGTTGAAGCTGCGACACAAATGAGCAATGCGGCTGAAATGTTTAGTCGCCAGGCGGCAGGATTTTCACTGGAACTTAAGGGCGATGTTCGCATCAGCGTTAACGAGATCATCGGCACTTTTTTATTACCGAAAGCTATCACTGTATTGCGTGAAGAAAATCCGCAATTAAATGTCGAAATAGTTATTTCAAATAAGGTAAGCAGTTTAAACAAACGCGAAGCTGATATCGCCATTCGTATGTTTCGCCCAACTCAGCCAGAACTGGTCTCACGACGTTTACCCAATATGCCGCTTGGCTTTTTCGCGCATGTGGATTATTTGGAAAAATATGGTGAACCGAAGAGCCTCGAAGAATTTAAACAACACAGTGTCATAAATGCTGACCAAGATAGAGCATTTATTGAAGGTGCCGCTATGCTGGGCTATCAGTTTAGCAGTGATGATTTTCCGTTACGCACCGACCACTTGTTAACGCAAATTAATTTAGCACGCGCTGGCGCGGGTATTATTGGAACACATATTTTCCTTGCGAAAAAATGGCCTGAATTAAAACAAATTTTAGTGAATTTTCCCTTACCAGACTTGGAATGCTGGTTGGTTTGTCATAAGGATGTTCAATATAACTCACGAATTCGAGCGACGATGAGTTTTTTAGGTAATTGGTTTTCTGAAGACCCTTATCATGGGTTATTAGTTTAAATGGAGTCAACTTAGTTTAATAAAACACTAGTATATAAGCCTTAAGAAAATCTACTTATGTTAATGCGTCTTAACATAAGTTATGTCCTGATTTCGGTTTATTTGTCACTTTTAATTTAATATATCAAATATTATGAGGTAGTGAAATCAGCAATCTAATTACCGAATATTAACTGCAAATTCAGATGAAAATAATATTCAAGAGAATTTTTAATGCTAGAGTCACGAACTACCTCCTTCTTGAGATTGCATATCAAGGAAAAATAATATGCAACCAAACCTTCCAAGGGGTATAACGCACTCAGGATTTTCTAGGCTTTTCCAAATTATTTTTTTCTGCAACGAAGGTAATAGCAATGCCACAAGCTACAACCAAAGCGCCTAGCCATGTCATGGTGCTATAAGACTCACCCAGCAATACTGTTGCCGTTATTAAACCAACTGCGGCTGCCACATAGCCGATTTGACTGAGTAACACCGGCCCGCCTTTTTGTTGCAATCTAAAAAAAGCAGAAAACATAATACCGGCAATTAGCATTTGCACCACTGCTACTTGCGGCGCCTGCGCTAGTTCATTAAATGGGATAGAACCTTTTGTAGCAAACATAAGAAAAAGTAAAAACATCACAGCAAATCCATGGCTCCAGAAAGCCAGGGACTCGGGAGAGGCTTTCTCAGGCCAATCAAGCGTCCGATAGACATTTCCAATAGCAAGCGCTACCGGAATCATCATGGCTGCGATAATCCATATGACTGATGGAGCCTCAGGTGCAGATCCGCGTGTAATACCAACAATTGTCGCGCCAAGAAACCCTATCGCTATTCCCGCTAACCCAATTTTATTGGGTATTTCAACGCGAAATAATAGGGTTAATAAAAGTGTGAACATGGGTGACAGAGCAAACATAAGTCCTGTATACCCAGCCCCAGCATGAGGAATAACGCTAAAAAGTAGTAGGTTAGGCGCGATGAAAGAAAACAGTGCAGAGATTACAACGTAACGTATCATTCTGCCTTTCGGCCAATTAAATTGTCGCCTAACAACAAGCAATGGAAATTGCATTAAGCAAACGCCGAGTGAAACAATCATTGCCCAAATCATCGGCGATATACCTGCCTGGGAAGAAATTTTACCTAAAGGAAAATTAAATCCGAGTAAGATTCCAGTAATCAGCAGCAGAGCTATGGGTTGGTTTATCAGACTGCTGTAAATACTTCCCGTCGATTTGGTGCTTGTATCTATCACTGTGGGAACAACCCGGCAAATGCAATTTCATCTATTGGATTTCTTTGACTAGGACGTTCAATTTCTTGCAACTCAGCTGGCAACATTGATTGATCAGTACGTTTGCCAATGGCTATTGCAATTTCGACTTGATAACGCTTGGGTATAACCAGGCTTTTTCTGGATTTTTCAAAGTGAAGACCTGCCATGGCATGAGTATGGTAACCAAGTGATGTCGCCTGCAGAGCCAACTGCGCCCATGCGGCACCGGTATCAAAGCTATGATAGTGAGAGGGTTTATCCTTTCGACTTTCATTACCGGGCATCACGGTATCGGATAAAACAAAAATTAATGCTGAAGCATGTCTCGCCCAATCTTCATTGAACTCATCTAGCAAAGATAAATATCGTTGCCAATAAGCATCGTCACGCAGAGAATATAAAAATCGCCATGGTTGAATATTGTAGGCGGATGGTGCCCAGCGCGCCGCTTCCAGGATGGTTAGCAAATCGGAAATCGGCATTGTGGCCGAATCAAATGCCCTTGGCGACCAACGGTCGAGAAAAATTTGGTCAATTGGGTATGTGGAGTGGCGTTCAATCTTCATGTCATGCGTACCTCTTAAAATTTGTAATGATGTAAGTTTAATCCTAGCTTGTTTCCATTTGACTGATAATCCATAATTTAGGAATATAACTGTAGAGATTAAGTAAACAATAAGGTGTCATCTATGGGCTTTAACGCCATTCCAGTATTTGTAGCCGTTGTTGAGAGCAAAGGATTTTCAGCAGCAGCGCAATCCCTTGGGATCTCTAAATCTGCAGTAAGCAAACGTATTAATCAGCTTGAACAACAGCTTGGAGTACGTCTTTTACATCGCACTACTCGCAAACTTAGCCTCACCGAAGCGGGAGAACGCTACTTTCAACATGCAAGTCAGGCATTGCGTGCCGCGAACCAGGCCGAAGATGCTGTTACTCAACTACAAGGCGAACCCCAGGGCAGATTAAAAATCAGTACGCCGATGTCCTTTGGTCGGTTGCATGTAGCACCGCTAATCCCCAAATTTATGAAGCATTATCCTAAAATCCAAATCGATCTTGTGATGGATGACAGAAATGTGGATCTCGTATCGGAAGGTTTTGATCTTGCCATCCGATCAGGCAACAGCTTGCCCGATTCAAGTTTGGTGGCTCGCAAGCTGGCTCCGTTACGTCAGTTAATATGTGCCTCACCCGAATACATAGAACACTACGGACAACCAAACTCACCCAACGAACTCAGTTCACACAACTGTATATTATTCAGTTATTCCGGTGATGTTAACGAATGGACCTTACACAGCAAACTCGGCGTCGAAAACATGCTGGTATCAGGTAACTATCGCGTCAATAACAGCGAAGCACTACTTGAAGCCCTTCGACAAGGCATAGGCATTGGTAGACTCCCAACCTTTGTTGCTGGAGCTGATTTAAAGCAAGGGCGGTTAGTAAAATTGTTGCCGGATTACTGTATCCCTGCCCATACATTTTATGCTGTTTTTCCCGAGCGTGAATATTTGCCTGCCAAGGTACGCGCTTTTCTTGATTTCACCATTGAGTCTTTCGGTGAAGAACCTTATTGGGACAAATAAGCAATGTATCTCTGATTTTACTTGTCCGCGGTAAAATCCTTTACAAGGATGCGTTTCGCTTTCAAATTCACAAAGCTCAAAAATGTTGTTTACATACAAATAACAACATTCCCTTTTTTGTGACCTTTATCAACATAAGCGTGTGCGGCTGCCACTTCGAGTAGCGGAAATTGTTTATCAATGATCGATATCATCTTCTCCGCTTCAAATAATGCTTTTACTTCATTCAATAGTTCACGAAGCTCTGGCATTGGTCGCATACCAGTAGCCGAGAATTTTGCTTTTTTGCCACCAACAATTGATGTCCAAAGCATTTGAAGTAAGTTTCCAATACCAAAAACTGGCGACAAATAAATACCGTTTTTACTCAGTGATTTTTTACAAGCACCAAAAGAATGTTTACTTATGGTGTCATAAATAATATCGTATTTCAGTTTGGTTTTCGTGAAATCTTCTTTCTCATAATCAATGATAAAATCGGCGCCAAGGTCCTTCACCCAGAGTGCATTTCGGCCACTACAAACTGCCGTTACAGTTGCACCAAAATGTTTTGCAATCTGTACTGCTGCACTGCCAAGGCTGCCAGAAGCACCAATAATTAATACGTTTTGACCTTTTTTAATTTCTCCTACATCACGTAAGAAATTAATTGACGTCAACGGGCCATCACAGACTGAACAAGCTTCGGCAAATGTTATATTATACGGCTTTTTGGCAATGACGGCATTTACAGGGACACAAACATATTCCGCATTAGTACCTGAGCCTAAAATACTTTCACCAAATACCGCATCCCCAACTTTATAGTCTGTTACCTTGAGCCCTACGGCTTCCACAACGCCCGCAAAGCCAGTACCGACACCGGTATATTTAGGTTTGAACAACCCCAGCATCAACCTACCAAGATAAGGACTGCCTTCACGCATCATAGTATCGGCCCGTGTAACACTTGAGGCATGAATTTTTACCAATATTTCATCGACACTGGGTTTTGGTTTTTTGGCTTCTTTAACTTTTAATACCTCGTGAGAGCCATAGTTTGTATATTGAATTACTTTCATAATTGTTCTCCTTTTTTAAACTGTTTTTTCTATTCATGCATTATTAAGCGAAAACGGTTATGCATGTTTCATCTGATTTCTTGCATCGGTACTGCCACGTTTAGTTTGCACTCTAACGCCCTTAAACATAAGCCAAAGACATAATGACAACTCAGCTAGTACTGGAACGAGATACATAGGCTGGATGAAAGATATATACTCGGGTACCAAGAAACGAACATAACTTCCTGTGATGTAAACAACCGCCGACATGAGCAAACCGACACCCAGGATGCTGGGAAATAAATTTGACTTGATAAGTAAATAACCCAGGATGAAATTAGATAGAGCAAAGAATATCAACCCCAAGTCATAGCCATAGGCATGCATATCCAGGAGCAACATCACCTGCGATTGCAATTGGTTGTTATCAAGAGAAATCCCATTGCCATGTAACAAAAGTTGTACCGCATAATAACTTAGTAGACTGAAAGCCAGTATTGCTGCCTGGATAAGACGGAAGGCAGCGGCAGTCAGTGCCAGCGTGTTATTGACGGGTTTTAAAAGCACATAAAACAAAATCGCTATGACCACATCACATAAAAGCATAATACTGTCTGCCACAAAACCCGCCTTAAACAACGCCTCCGAAGCCATGATATTGCCAACAGTTGCCAGTGCGTCACCGGGGATTATTAATTGACCTCGTATCAGGACTTCACTGCTAATACCAAATACGATGATCAGTAAATACAAAAATCCAGCGATTCTTGCAGTGGCCAGTGGATTGTTTTCAATTTCATTATTTATTGATTTCATCATTTATCTCGCTTCACTTTAAATGGACTTCAAAAGATTTTCCTTTGACTTAACTGATACTCGTAATCCTAGATCAAGCGATATAGAATAGGAATTACCTATTTATGTAGATCAAGTATGCGGAAATGTATGGATTGGCGATCGGTAAAATTTGACTGGAATCGGGCTAGAGCATTTCTTGTCACCGCAGAAGAAGGCTCTTTGTCAGCGGCTGCGCGCGCTCTGGGTATGACACAACCAACTTTGGGCCGACAAGTAACCGCTCTAGAAGAAGAACTGAATGTGATACTGTTTGAACGGGCGGGTCAAGGACTGGTGTTAACACCCAGCGGCATGGAGTTATTAGAACATGTACGCACCATGGGTGAGGCAGCCAGTCAGGTTTCCCTCGCGGCAAGTGGTCAATCGGAAAATATCGAAGGCAATGTTTGCATTTCCGTTAGTGAAGTGTATGCCGTTTTTATCTTGCCTCCCATCATTGCCAAGCTCCGGCAAATGGAACCAAAAATTCAAATTGAAATCATTGCCACCAATGATGCCAGCGATATACGACGACGCGAAGCCGACATTGCCCTGCGAAATTTTCAACCTACGCAACCCGATTTGATTGCCAAAAAAATCAAAGATGTTTCAGCACGATTTTATGCAACGCCTGAATATTTGAGAAAAATTGATCATCCAAAATCACCCGAAGATCTTGAACATGCAGAATTTATCAATTTTGATGGCACTGATATGATAATTGCTGAATTGAATAAAAGAGGTTTTAATCTCAGTAAGAAAAATTTTCCATTGCTGACAGAGAACTACATCGCCCATTGGGAACTGGTTAAACAAGGCTTAGGAATTGGCATAATGCCTGAAGAAATTGGTGACGCCGAACCGAAGGTAAAAAGAGTATTAAAGGATTTCCCACCCATCGAATTTCCTATATGGCTCACAACCCACCGGGAGTTGAGAACGAGTCGTAGAGTTCGGATTGTGTTTGACCTATTGGCGGAAGAACTCAAATAAACTGATTTAATCACTAACGTAAGAAACGACTATAAAACTCATCCCAATAAGAATTATCGATATTTATTTGCAAGAGAGAAAATCAAGAAACACCCTGACTTTTGCAATGAAATATTAGCGAGAGAGTAAAGCGCATAGATTACAGTAGCGCTTGGTGTATTAAGATGTGGCTATGACGGTGTGACGAACACTTCCTGGCGGTACGCCAAACATCCGCTTAAATGCCCTGCAAAAAGCGGCTTCGGATTGATACCCAAAGCGATCAGCCAAAACTGCAAGGGAATCCGAGGTCTCTTGAAGTTGCATACGAGCTAGCTGCATGCGCCACTGGGTTAAGTACCGCATGGCAGATTCACCTACAAGACTGGTAAATCGAGCAGAAAAACCTGAGCGCGACATACCGACCTCCCTGGCCAACGAATCTACACTCCAGTCTTTTTCTGGTGCACGGTGAATCGCAGCCAATGCCCTTCCGACCTGATTGTCACGCAGGGCAGCGAGCCATCCCTGCTCTGCTTCAGGCGCCGAGTCGATCCACGACCGTATGGCCTGAATAATGAGAATATCGGCCAAATGTGTGATAACAGTTTCTCCACCCGGTCGCAGTTCCCTGGCTTCACGGGCGATGAAGCGAAGCGTGCTTTGCAACCAACTATCCTCATCATCCACCCAAGTATTTATATGCAGCAGCTTTGGTAGCAATTTGATAAGCTGCTGACCCGCAACATGATCAAACCGTACAACACAGCAAGTAATCTGAGTTAGTTCACCAGCACCGCCGTAGCGCATAATCTCGTAACGATCGCTTACCTGCTCAACCGGGATATCAAATAGCGGCACAGCCTCCTCTTCCACGCTGCTGCGAATACAGTGGCCGTTGCCATGTGGAACAAGCACCAAGCTACCTTGTTGCAACAAGCAGGGTTCTTCACCTTCGACTTCGAGCCAACACTGACCCGCAGTGACGATATGAAACATCATACACCCATCAAACGCAGGCAAATCAACTCCCCAGGGTGCAGTTAGTTCGGATCGACAATAAAGGGTGCCGGTTAGCCGAAGCAAGTGCAGGGTCTCGCCGAGCGGGTCAGTGAAATTAGAGATCGTTGTGTTAGTACGTTGCATGGTTTGAAGTATCTCATGAGTATTGATCTATAGTCTAGCTCATTTAGACGAATGATCAATAACAATGGATTAATAGTGATTGTTAATCCATTCGATGTCCACCATAGTTATATCCATAGCGATAACATTCTTCGCTCAAAACAACTCTAACAAACACTAATCAATACAGGAGATCCACATTATGACATCACCCATTCTCATCATTGGCAAAAATGGCAAAACAGGCTCACGCGTAAACCAGCGCCTACAAGCCCTTGGCTACACGACGCGTCCTGTTTCAAGGTCAACAACTCCATCATTTGATTGGGAGAATCCCGCAACATGGGCATCTGCCATCAAGGGCACTCGCTGCGCATACGTCACTTATCAACCGGATCTTGCAGTGCCCAATGCAGAAGCCACAATTAAAGAGTTTGTGCGAGTAGCCAGCGAAAATGGTTTGGAACACATCGTTCTACTTTCAGGTCGGGGAGAGGAAGGTGCACAACGCGCGGAAGAAGTACTTAAAGCGAGTGGTATTTCTTGGAATATCGTCAGATGCAGCTGGTTTTGCCAAAATTTTAGTGAAAGCTTTATGTTAGAAGGCATATTGGCGGGCGAATTGGTATTACCTGCAGCAGACACTGTTGAGCCTTTTGTAGATGCAGATGACATTGCTGATGTTGCCGTGGCTGCTTTAATCGAGCCGAACCATCGTAATAAACTATTTGAACTCACTGGTCCGCGCGCTATGACGTTTTCTCAGTGTATCAAAGAGATATCCGATGCACTGGGACGACCCGTGAAATATACCACTATTCCGGTCGATGACTATATCAATTCTCTGCATGAACAAGGCATACCAGAAGACTTTCAATGGCTGCTACATGAGCTATTCACGGTAGTGTTTGATGGCAGAAACGCTAATGTCATGTCAGGTGTTGAAGAAGCACTTAACCGACCACCTAGGGACTTCAAAGCCTATGTGCAAAAAACTATTGAGTCTGGCGTTTGGACTACCGTAGCGCAAAAACAATCTGCGTGATTTTTTTTCGAGGCATGTTTCTACGAACGTGCAAGAATTTACTTATTAGTGAGAGGAATCAAAGAAAATGAAAAACTCAAAAGTGTTTAAAATCATACTGATTATCTCCGGTCTGATTGCGTCAGGAATCGGAGCAGCAATACTCTTTTCGCCTGTGGATTTTTATGCGACATATGGCATAGAGCTTGGTGATAATCTAAATTTATTGAATGAAATAAGAGCTCCCGGGGCTGCACTGTTAACAAGCGGAATACTTATTATGTCAGGTGCTTTCATCGATAAGCTGACTTTTACCGCTGTAGTGGTTTCCACTTTGCTGTTCCTATCCTATGGCTTATCCCGAGTTATGAGCATAGCAATCGATGGAATGCCTATTGAAGGACTTGTACAAGCAGCCGCTTTAGAAATAATAATAGGACTGGCTTGCGCTTTCGTTCTTATAAAATATCGAGGAAAACAAAAGGAACTCGTGTAATGTCTTCGCCTATGATAACAGTCCTTTTGTGGATCGCTGCGCTTAGCAGCGGTCTTATGGCTGGGGTTTATTTTGCATTTTCTGGATTTATCATGCGGGCATTCAGCAAAATCAACACAGCACAATCTATCTCTGCAATGAATGCTATCAACGAAACGATACTTCGCTCATGGTTTATGCCTCTATTCTTTGGATCAACAATTGTTTCAGTGCTTCTGATTATTGCCACCTTTGTTCATTGGGGTAAAACTGGCAGTGAACTAACTTTAATGGCAGGCGCAGTCTATTTTATTGGCATGTTCGTTTGCACCGTTCTATTTAACGTACCCCTCAACAATTCACTCGCGAGATTAAATCCAAATAGTACCAACGCTCCCCAAATTTGGTCCCACTATCTAAAAACATGGACCAACTGGAATCATTTGCGAACGGTTAGCTCGCTTGTGACTTGCATACTATGTATTTGGTTTTTATCCAACTAATGAATATGAATTTCCGCACTAAATTCGTTTAAAAATAGCCTTTAGGTAATTCTTCATTTTGGATATATTTCTTCGCACTTAGGGCAACATACCATCTGCTATTCAAATTGAAATCATTGCCACCAGTGATATAAGGCAACGCGAAATCGCTGGGAGATGGTCGCTGTATTCAGATTGTGTTTGACTAAATGGTGGAAGAGACCAAGTAAACAGATTTAATCACTAGCGTAAGAAATTACTATAAGAACTCATCCCAATACGGCTTATCGATATTTATTTGACTAGAAAGAAACTCAAGAAACGCACGCACTTTTGCAGTGAGGTATTGGCGATGAGGATACACAGCATAGATTGAAAGCGGTTTAATGTGGCAGTCACTTAATACTGAAATTAGATGCCCATTTTTAATATCATCTCCCACTAAAAATGTGGGCGCCATTGAGATACCGCCGTTATTCAACATGATTTTGCGCAATGCCAAACTGTTATTAGATACCACTTCACCGCGCACCTTTACATCGATAAATTGGTTGTCTTTACTGAGAAACTGCCACTGATTAGGCGTGTTCCAAAATTGAAATAGCAAGCAGTTGTGTTGAGTTAAATCCTCAGGAATGATTGGCTTATCATGTTGTTCAAAATAAGTCGGAGAAGCGCATACGACATATCGACATTGTGCGATGCGCTTGGCAATCAATGTTGAGTCTGGCAGTTCGCCAATTCGAATAGCGATATCGATTCCTTCATCAACAATATCAACGATTTTGTCGTTTATGGAAAGATCCAGCTTAAGGTCAGGATAGATTTTCTGAAATTGAGGCATGAGTGGCGCTAAATGCATAATGCCAAACGAACTTGGTACCGAGATACGTAGCAATCCCCTGGGTTCGGCTTGCATGGCAAGTATTTCACCTTCAGCGTTTTCCAATTGCATCAGGGCTGACTGACTTTGCTGAAAAAACTGCCGCCCAGCTTCCGTTAGACTCAGCCGTCGTGTCGTGCGATTAAGTAACCTTACTCCCAGGCGTTGTTCTAAACGCGTGATGTATTTACTGACCACGGAACGTGACAGATCTAATTCCTTGGCAGCAGTGGTAAAGCTATCAGCCTTCACAACCTCAACAAAAACAGCAATATCCGTTAAATTTTCCATGATTAGTTAATTTTCGTGAACAATGTTTTTCATAAAGTCTAGATTATCTGTTGCAGATTAACAAGTATGCTTTGGTTATTGGAGTCATCAAGGATATAAATTCAGTCATTTGATCTGGATTAATCAAAAGGAGAGAGATAATGTTTGCTATTAATCATGCTGCGACAGCACTAGTTGTAAAGAAAAAATACCCCCAAGCGCCGATATTGTTATTGTTGATTTCTGTTCAGTTGATGGAATTGTTTTGGGTTGTATTCAATTATCTAGGCATTGAATATTCTTCAACTGAGGACACCGTATCTTCGGTGTTAGATGTACACCTCGTCCATATGCCCTATTCCCATTCCATTGTTTCAACATTTATTGTTGCATTCATTGTTTGGCTTGCCATTAGCAAATACTTTAACAAACCCAAAGTCGCAATTGCTGCGGCAATTGCGATTGTATCGCATATTGTGCTTGATCTATTGACTCATGTTCCAGACATTGCACTGTCACCTTTCATCCACATGGAAAAGTACGGCTTAGGACTATATTCAGTGCCAATGTTAGCTTTATTAGTTGAAACATTTTATGGAATATTCTGCTGGTGGATTTTTAGAGGCAGTTCATTATTATTCCTAACTATCGTGGGATTTAACCTCGCTAATTTCACATTCCTAAGCACAATGATTGTCGGCCCAGAGGCTTTGCTAGCTAATCAACCTTTACTACTAACTACGTTCGTGTTTATTCAAATTGTCGTAACGTTAACACTGGTTGGTGTACTGAGTCGTCACAAAGTCAACGATGAAACAAGCGTTATGAATGACAATACGCAGTTATCCAGCATTGATTAATGAATCCTTAGAATATTTAACATCAGCAAAAGGAGAAATAGTATGAAAAATATTGTGATTGTAGGCGGAGGTTTTGCCGGTCTTTGGGCCGCAATGAGTGCAGCCCAACAGGTAATTGAGCATGACGCAAATATCCAGATTACGATGGTGTCAAAGGATCCTTATCTAACTATCCGTCCTCGTTTATACGAAGATAATCCTGAGACACTTCGTACTCCTTTAGTGCCTACGCTAGAGCCTATCAATGTCAAACTTGTTAAAGGCATTGTGCGATCAATCGATTCTATTCAACAATTTATTGAGGTTAAAGATGCAAATGGGGTTACAAAAAATACGCATTATGATCGCCTGATTCTGGCCACGGGTAGCGAAATAAAACATTTACCAATTACCGGCCTTGCAGAATATGGTTGGAACATCGATACCTATGACGCGGCCATTGCACTCGATCAGCATCTTAGTAGGATTTTGCAAAGCCCTCTAGCACTTGGTCATGACACCTTCGTCATTATAGGAGCAGGATTTACGGGTATCGAACTAGTCGCTGAAATGCGTGATCGAATAGCTGTACACAGTAATGCTACAACTGCTGAAAATGCACATATCATTCTGGTTGAAGGAACGGATAAAGTTGGGCCAGATCTTGGCTCAAACCCTCGTCCCTCAGTAGAAGCGGCTTTACATGATGCAAACATTGACGTGAGACTTGAAATGAGTGTTGAAACCGTAACGCCCAGTGCGATAACACTCAGTAACGGAGAAATATTCAATACAAAAACAGTGATCAATACAGCTGGATTACAAGCCAATAGTTTTGATGAAACACTGCACGTTGAACGAGATGAGTTGGGGCGCATCACAACAAGCGATAACTTACGCGTTAAAGGTATTACTGAAATTTTCGCTGCGGGAGATACCGCTCGTGCATATGTAGATGATAAACATTTAGTGCTTATGTCCTGTCAACACGCCATGGAAATGGGTAAGTTCGCGGGTTACAACGCAGCGCGTGACCTGCTTGGTTTATCACTTCTTCCCTATCAACAACCTGTTTATCTCACTTGCTTGGATCTCGGTCGATCAGGTGCATTATTTACCTCAGGTTGGGATCGCCAGATCCAAAAGACGGGTGATGCAGCAAAAGAACTCAAACAGCAAATCAATACACAATGGATATACCCACCCACAGGAACACGTGATGAAATTTTAAATATTGTAAAAATTGATGTTCCGCCAGAAGAAACTCAGGATTCTCAGGAAGCTGTTAGTGGGTAGTATTTTCACTTATATCTATTACATTTAAAAATGACAAAGGAAAAAGACATGGAATTAGGAAAATTAGATCATATTGGAATTCGGGTGATGGACTTTGATAGATCCATTCAGTTTTATGAGGCACTAGGTTTTCAAATAGCAAGAGAAGATTACAAGGAACATGTTGTTGTTTTGAAACATTCAGAAGGTATGGAAATAAATTTACTCGATAGTGGCAACAACGATCACAGTAAAAAAAATGTATTAATGGATATTGAAGAAAAATTTCCCGGCTACACACATTACGCTGTTGAAGTAGTCTCAGTAGCTGTGGCTAAAGATTTTTTGGAAGCAATAAACTTAAATATAACGGAAGGGCCGGTAACTTTTGGCGATGGTAAGACATCAATATTTATACGAGATCCGGACTTAAATGTAATTGAATTTACAGAACTTCCTAAGACATAACAAAACCACCGTTCAAATACACTGTGAGCGATTTGTGCGTATTCCGCTGAAGATTAACTAAAGGAGAACAAAATGACAGCCCTCATTGTCATCGACCTAACCCCTGCAGAAGACAAATTAAACACTTATAACGCTATGGCGACACAAATCCTGGTGCCTTATGGCAGTGAAATTATGGTTAAAGACCCAATTGAAACACTGCATGGGGAATTTGAATATCTAATATCTCAGGTATAAACTGTTCTATGTTATAAAGAAGACTTTAAATTGATCATAGAGATTTAAACCGTTGATAGCATTTAAGCTGTCAACGTAACAGAAACACCTAAAAAAATTGCTATATAAGACTTTCCAAGTACGGCTTTTTAAAACATGAAGATACACATTAGAAACATGGTCTGTGGTCGTTGTATTCTTGCCATTCAATTCACAGCAAAAGAGATGGATTTATCACCAACTTCAATAGAGTTAGGTGAAGTAGATTTCGATGAGCATCCATTAAGTACCGTACAACTTCAGGCATTTAAAAAACGCATTGAAAAACTAGGGTTCGAACTAATTAATGATAAGAAAAGCCGCCAGATTGAAACAATTAAAAAGTCAATTATTGAGTTAGTTAACAATCAGGATTTATTGCATCAAAATAAGCTCTCTGATTATCTAAAAAATAAACTCCACTATGACTATAACCATTTGAGTAATCTATTTTCTTCAGTCGAAGGTATTACCATTGAACAATATCAAATCAACCAAAAAATAGAAAAAGCGAAAGAACTACTCATTTATGAAGAACTTACTCTAACCCAAATATCCTATCAATTAGGCTACAGTAGCGTGGCACATTTAAGTCGACAATTCAAAAAAGTCACCGGTCTTACGCCTAGTCATTTCAAGCAGCTTAAGGATGCTCGACAACGATTACCATTAGATAAAATATAAATCACACGCTTAAAACTGCTTCAAATAGATAAACAGTAAATTCTGCAACATATTTCTAAAATCGTATAACGGGTATTCGCTATTCATTTCATAAGATAGATATACATTCTTATTTGTCAATGGAGAAAAAACATGGAAACCCAAAACATTCGATTATCCATATCCGGCATGAGCTGCGCTGGTTGCGTATCAAGTATTGAAAAAGCACTCGCCTCGGTGAACGGTGTGTCGGAGTCTGCTGTGAATTTCGCCGAGCAAACCGCTAATATTCGTGGAGCTGTGTCCTCAAGGTCATTGATCAGAGCGATTAAAGATGCCGGTTACAATGCCGCCGAGCTAATAAATAGTGAGGTAGATCAACTTGAAGAGAAGCAACGCTCGGATTTAAAGTACTATCAACAATTAATAAAGAAAACCCTCGCCGCAGCATTACTTGGCGTACCACTTTTTGTTGCAGGCATGAGTAATAATCTACCAACATTAGATACTCTAGGATCACAGATATTCTGGTTACTCATCGGCCTATTAACTTTAGCCGTCATGATCTTCTCAGGCAAACATTTTTACATAGGTGCCTGGTCATCATTTAAAAATCATAACGCAAACATGGATACACTTATTGTATTGGGAACAGGTGCAGCATGGATTTATTCAACAGCCATCGTATTATTTTCCAGTTTTTTCCCCGGGCATGTACAACATATCTATTATGAGGCCACCGCAATTATTATCGCACTCATCAATTATGGAGCAGCGTTAGAAACTAAAGCAAAAGGAAAAACCTCGGAAGCGATTAAGCGGCTAATCGGTTTGCAACCCAAAACGGCACGAGTATTACGAAATGGCGTTGAAATTGATGTCCCCATTGAAGACGTAGGCCTGGATGAAACCGTACGCATCCGGCCGGGAGAAAAAATTCCAGTGGATGGCTTACTAATTGACGGTTACTCTAATATTAATGAGTCCATGCTAACCGGCGAGCCAATGCCAGTAGAAAAAAATATCGGAGATAAAGTTTCTACCGGCACCATTAACAAAAATGGCTCGTTTTTATTCAAATCAACACACATTGGTAAAGACACCGCACTAGCACATATCATAAAAATGGTTCGTCAAGCACAAGCTAGCAAACCTGCTATCGGTCGCTTAGTGGATAAAATTGCTGCTGTGTTTGTACCCGTTGTTTTAATTATCTCTGTTTTAACTTTTTTGTTATGGATTAATTTTGGGCCTTCTCCCGGGTTTACTTATGCCATTGTTGCCACCATGACCGTTTTGATCATTGCCTGTCCTTGTGCGTTAGGTCTTGCAACACCTATTTCAATTATGGTTGGAGTCGGCAAAGCTGCTGAACACGGCATACTTATTCGAAATGGTGACGCATTACAGCAAGCAGGAAAAATATCAACTGTAGTATTAGATAAAACAGGTACTGTTACTGAAGGCAAACCTGCGGTAATAGAGATCATTGCATCCAATAATTTTAGCGAGGAAGAGGTCTTACAATATGCTGCTAGTATCGAAAATGCTTCAGAACATCCTTTAGGTATCGCGATTGTGGAGGCGGCTAATGAGATAAATATAGATCTGTTTGAAATTGAAGATTTTCAGGCAGTTTTAGGCAGAGGCATTAAAGCTAAAATTAAAAATACGGATAATAAAATAAATATTTTATTGGGAAACCGAAAGTTCATGTCCCAAGAAAATATTGACACTCAGCGTTTTGACATGAAAGCAGATGGCCGAGCTACAGAAGGAAAAACACCAATGTATCTTGCCATTGACAACATTGCAGCGGGTTTGATAACCGTTGCAGATCCTATCAAAACAGACTCTATACAAGCGATTCAACGGTTAAAAAATTTGGGTCTTAATGTAATACTTTTTACAGGTGATAACGCAGCGACCGCGAACGCAGTTGCAAAAACAGTCGGTATTGAAAATGTTATTGCTGAAGTATTGCCAGCTAATAAAGCCCAGGAAATTGTTTACCTGCAACAAATGGGTGAAGTTGTTGCAATGGTTGGCGATGGTATTAATGACTCTCCTGCTCTAGCTGGTGCAGACGTTGGCTTTGCTATTGGTACGGGAACAGACGTAGCCATCGAGAGTGCTGACATAACATTAATGCGTGGTTCACTGCACGGTGTTGCAGACGCGATCGAAATATCAAAAGCAACGGTGCGTAATATTAAACAAAATTTATTTGGTGCCTTTATTTACAATACTTTAGGCATACCCGTAGCAGCTGGGATTTTATATCCAATAATGGGCGTATTACTAAACCCAATGATTGCCGGCGGCGCAATGGCTATGTCATCAGTAACCGTCATCAGCAATGCAAATCGATTGCGATTTTTTAAACCTGGAGCTAATACCAATATCGCAGGAGGTAAAGCATAATGATTATTTTTAATTTAATTGGAATTTCACTCATTGGATTAATTGTCTGGTGGTTTTGGTTAGCCAAATAATTCAACTCCCTTCGTGTTACCGATGACATGCAGGGAGTTAATATTCTGATGATTAATATCAACTGCATTACATTAATAGAATAATTGGAGAGTATAAAAAACTCTCCAATATGGTATTCTCTAAATTCTCATTTCTTACCTTTATTGACAGAACTTCAATAAACTTGTTCTTCAAATAATTTTCTAACGCATCAGCTTTAAGAAGGGCCCTAAGACCATGATTTTCATGAATGAAAAGATCAAGCTACAAGCATTTCGGTGAACCATTTGGCTACAGGGGCTATAAACAATGCAGTGGGAAATGCAATACCAAAACTCATCCCTGTGTCATGTAACCATAAAAAAACAAATTGGCTCGAGAATCCCTCGTTGTTAACCGTTGTAATAAACGATAAAACTAAAGTCATGCTCATCGCCATAATAGCAACAAACACATGGTGAAAATACTTTTTGCTGATCATGATAAAGCTCCAATTTTTTTAGCGACTTTTTTACGCAGGGTCCGCATGAAGATAGCCAATCTCTGTTGAATCAGATTGACTATCTGTGTAATTCAGCGAGTGTAAACTACCTCAATAGGAGTTACGTGGCGGAGGCGATAGCGCTGGTTCTAACTTGAGTGACCAGCGTTGCCCAATCCATGCCAAGTGCGCCGTACATTGGTATGGCTTCCGGTGAGGCATTGTCTGCTAGTATTTCAACCATGAGGCTCGAGCCATCAGCCACCACAACACCACTTTGAGTAAGCCGTATCAATCCCGTCTCCCGTTTTGTCTGGTTGAATGTACCACTCGCATCAACCGCGACATAGGCTTCATACCCTTCACGCACCGCCCTCATTGCTGGGAATGCAGCGCAGACTTCTAGTGACACTCCCGCAAAAATCAGTTTTTTACGACCCGTGGCTTTGATGGCCGCCGCAACCTTGGGATCATCCCATGCGTTAACCGTCGTGCGGTCAATAAATTTATAGCCGGGTAAAGCCTCAACTAGCTCTGGGAATGCAGGGCCCCATAGGGCGTTTGCCGATGTCGTTGTGGTCACAATTGGCAAACCGAGTGCTTTTGCCGCTTTGGCTAAGCCAACAACATTGTGCTTTAGCTCCGCAACGGAGTAGTCACGAATACCGGTCATCAGCCCAACTTGATGGTCAACCAAAACAAGGGCTGCATTGTCTTTTGTTAAAGGCTCGGGGTTATAAGGTAAAATATTCATAAGAAGTTCCTCTTGTTTTTTAGTGTTTAATTTAAGTTTATTGCTTGTACTGGTATCCGGTTGGTTCGCGGCTACTCAGAAATAGCCCCCAACAGGCCAGCCTCATAAGCGGCAGTAACCTGATGAAGTTCGTCGATAGTGCTCATCACAAACGGGCCTTTTTGGATGAACGGCTCTCTGATCGGTGTGCCTTGCAATATTACAAAGTGCGCCTTATCAGGGCTGGCAAGACGTAGCTGTTGAGTTGTCGAACCTACCTGTATGGCCATGGCTCGCTGTTCAGGCAGTTGAATTTCCTGGTCACCCAGGTTGATATTGACGTCACCACTCACGGTGTAAATCACGAGGGACTGATTACTGTTTACGTCGTGGGTATACGCACCTCCGCCTTCCACAAAAGCATCCAGGGCAGTAAAGGGAAGCGCCGGCGACGTTGCCCCCTGCGTGCGATTACTTTCACCGATAACCACTCGAACTCTGTAACCTTCGCCAGAAATAATGGGCATTTCCTGTGAAGATACATGTCGTGAGGTAGGTGCATCATGCTTATGGTGCTGTGGCAAATTAACGAAGATCTGCAAGCCATGAGTGCGCGACCCTTTAGTTGGCTTTTCATCGTGAACGGCTCCACTCCCAGCCATGAGCCAGTACGCATCGCCAGGTAACAGGTCGATGTTATTGCCGAGGGAATCACGATTGTTAAAAATCCCTTCGCTGTCCTCAAATAGAATAGACAGGGCAGACATACCAGCATGAGGATGTGCGCCAAAGGTCGGGCTGTTCATCGTGTAATGGTCGATCATGACCAAAGGGTCCATTAGGCCTTCGAATTGATCATGTTTAAAGCTCAGTGCCTCAAACCCTGTGCCGATGCTAAGGGGATTACCCGCTACCTGCTGGCTATACTGAAGTTCCTCTTGGTGGGTGAATAAAGTGGCTTGCGGTTTCATGTTTATCTCCAATCTGTCAGTAAAGTTTGTTTGTAATGTTGTTGATAATAATTATCGTGTAGAACGATGAGTTTAAAAAGTGGCGATTTATGAACGTATCGTTCTATAATTGGGACGATGAGCGCATCATGCGAACTATTGAAGGGGTGAGTGATGGATATGAATGACTATTTCTTTTTTGTCCATGTGGTCGAGAAAAAGGGATTTGCGCCAGCGGGGAGAGCCCTCAACGTGCCCAAGTCACGCCTCAGTCGTCATATAAAGCGGCTAGAAGATCAGCTAGGCGTGAGGCTCATTCAACGTACCTCTCGTCAGTTCAAAGTGACTGATATAGGTGAAGCGTTCTATCGTCATGCCCGCAAAGCGGTTGATGCGATCGAGGCTGCGAATGCAGCGGTTGAGCAAAACTCCAACGTACTGACCGGCAAAGTTCGTGTGTCTTGTTCGGTGGGGATGGCGCAGTTTGCACTCTGCCCGTTGGTCATCAGCTTTCTCAAATCTCACCCTAATGTAGAAATTATTCAGCAGGTCACCAACCAAGTTGTCGACCTCATTGACAGTGGTGTGGACATGGCAATTCGAGCGCACACTGAGCCATTACCTGACTCAACTCTGATTCAACGTCGACTCGCCTCTGTTACCTGGGGGCTACTTGCCTCACCTTCTTATCTTGAAGATGTTGGTATGCCTATGGTGCCAGAAGAGCTTGAAGAACACGCTGGTTTAATGCTTGGCTGGCGACCGGAAATTGGCCATTGGATGTTGCAAGCTTCCGATGGCTCAACTTTTTCAAAAACCTATCAACCACGTTTATGCAGTGAGGACATGGTGACGCTTAAGCAAGCTGCTTCAGCAGGATTAGGTATCGTTGGTTTGCCGCTTTACACCTGTCGAGACGAACTACGAGTCAAGCGCCTGGTTCGTGTGCTACCCGATTGGACAGCCGGAAATGCAGAAATCAGCTTGCTCATGCCTTCACGTCAGGGTATTCCACTTACTGTTTCAGCTTTCGTTAATTTTCTTCGTGAGGAGTTGCCCGCGATCGTCGCAACCTAGGAGTACGTCCCGGTGCTATAAGCGCAACAGTAAAGAATGGGGTCATATAGTCCGCTTTACGTCATAAGGTAAAAATGTCGTGTAACTAAAAAGTATTGCTTGGACATTCAAAGATAGAAAGTACGGTACGACACCTTGGTATTGAAGTGGATGATGCGCTGGAGCTATCAGAGCGCATAGAAATCTAAAACACTATATGCACTAGACATGTGGTTTACACTACCTGTTTAGTGGCCTTTGTTATGAATTTAAACGGCTGCAATTATGGTATTGCAGCCGTTTTCAGAGCTCCTGCCGAACGGCTGGTTATCGTGCTAACAAGACCATCCTAATTCTGATTTACTTTTCATTTAGTCATCAAATGTCAGATCAAGTAAAGCTGTGATATTTTTCAATATCAGATCTGGTTTAAACTTTCGCCGCAGTACATGGAGAGCTATGCGAATAGCGAGCGAAGTACTGCAAGCCCGCGGTAGGCATAGAGGCATTCGTGCGCCTTTCTGGAAGAAAGGGGTTAGCGATATGCGCTACGACATACCGTCAGTCACCGTGAGTGACGGGGACGTCCGTGGCACATAAGGCTGCCGCCGACGGAGTGGAATTTGGACATGGACGTCCAAATTCTTTATCGAGTAAGGCGGCACTTACCTACACGTTATCCTTTTACATGTAAACCACTGCTAAACATCCTTCACTGAGTGGAATGGAAACACTATTTCATACCTACGTTATTTTCGATATTGATCTATTAATTGACTCAAAAAATAAGAAAAAAAGGACTGAATATAAACAGTCCTTTTTATTTGCAACCTACGTTGGTTAGTCGATTCTCATAACAACCTTAATACCAGATTTTCCAGCGATTGCTTCTTCACTCACATACCCAATTGCATTTTTTTTCTTTTTAACTTGCAATACAACGAGTTTTTCCTTTTTTGTTTTAGGCGGATTTTTCGCTGTATTGGTGATTTTACGATTTGCCCATGCCTTGGCTGTGTCACGCGCAGAAGTACCCAATATGTTTTGAGAAAATACTTCTCTGTTACCATCTTTTATCGGTAAGTCGTAGCTCTTGATGGTTGTCCCATCAGCCCATTGGATAACATTATCGGAATAAATCCCTTTGATATCATTGGCTGATATAGATTGATCGTTGGCTTCATTAACAATAACAACCACTTTTTCAGCCCAGGTGATTTGCGCCATCATTGTCATCAATAGAATAAAAAATATTTGTTTAAATAAAATCACGTCAAATTCTCCTTATTCTAAGTAGCTAACAACACTAAAAATGGTTTTTGCTTCATCCTTTTTGCCTTTTTGTGATTGCATGTGATGCTCAACTTTAATCACCAGGTTTGTGTTAACTCGATAGTTAACAAATACTCCGTGGACTGCACGGTCAACCGTTGAAACTCCAACATTATAATAATCATAACGATAACCTCCGGACCACTGATTGGGTTCATAACTCAACTGAACGTAATAACCTTTACGGGTTTCAGAACTGCCATCCTCATACTTGGCAAAAGCTGCTTCTGATTGAAATGCGACATCAGAAAATTTCAGTTTTGCATGAATCCCTAGGGCAGTTTTCGATTTTTCAGAATCTTGATAATCAGTATCGTGATAACCGGTGCCGCCTACTTCTGCGTGGGAAAACAGAGGCACAGTCAATACCGCAGAGACTTTTAAACCCAAAGCCTTACCAGTATTACTGTCACCATGACCATTATTACCTTCCCCATTACTCACAAAAGCGTCATAACTTAGAAAATGTTTACCTATTCCCATCGTGCCGTAGACCATGGCACCATCAATCAGTTGAGGAAATATCCGACGTATATGGCGCGGTCTTTCTTGTGTAGCGACAAATGGAGGGTAATGATCAACTGACCAGAGACCTGCTGGTGTAAAGAAACGACCAAATCGAAATATTGCCTGAGGTTTCCATAAATAATCTATATTTACTGCCTCAACAAATATTTTTCCATCAGCAGCACCAAAATCATATAGGCTATCCGTTCCGGATGGTGTTACTACTGTAATTTTATCGCCACCCTCATTATCAAACTTAGGTGCGTCTTCATATTCTATCTCTGAGAAAAAGCGCCATTTATCGTTAATTTTCTTTTTAAAAAATAAAGACAGATGGTGCATTCGAAAACCATGGCTTGCGGCAGAACCTTGTTTTTTCTTGCGAACATACTCGACATCCACATAACCAGAAATCTGCATAAAATTATCCATTTCTGCTCTCAATTCTGCATTAGTTTCTTCAAGTAATTCCATGCCATCCTCTAATTCTTCAAGACGATCTTTCACTTCATTATCAGTCGCGCTGAACCCTAAACTTGGCAACAATGCCAATCCGATTACAGACGCCAGAAATCTAACTTTTACACCCATAGCACACCCCGTCTTTTGCCTAAAAAGAGAATTTCTAAAATCTCATTATTAATTTAGTTACTATTTCCTTAATTAATAATATTACCAACTTCTTATATAGCGTGATTTAAGGCCAATTCTTTAAAAATAATTTGAGCTCAAACTGATAACATGCTCTAAGCGTTTGAATATTATGGTGGAATTATTAGGTAACGGCGAAACCAAGACCTGATATTGGTGGATGAAATTAGCGGCTCTTATTTGAAGTCCACTCGAAACTACTCTGAACCAACGCGCTTGTTTAGAATTGGAATTACTATTAACTGATAGTAAAAATTTTCTTAGCAATAAAATAATGTGTAATGATTTTATTCTCTGAATCAAATGACGTAAAAGTTAAGTGCCCCCCTAGCATGTTTTCTATTACGATAAATTGTCTCTCGTATTTCCGCTCTCAGCGTTGTCATTAATTGGGACGGTTTCAGACGTCGTTTTACTGCCCTCGGTTCACTTCGTCCCAGCCTTTCAAGAACAATGTAAACCACAATAAAATCATGTAAAGCCTCAATTAACGTTGCCTGATCTTTCTTTTTCATCTTATTTTGATAAAAGTGTAGTTTCAATTTCCGTAACGTCTGGATGCTTTCTTTAAAACTTATCTTGCTAACCGCAATGTCTTTTTTTTCTGACTGCTTTAAACATTAGACAGCGACTACAATAGTAGGCAATGAAATGTTTAATACTTTCTTTCTCAATCATCTTGTTTGATTGACAACGTAAAATATCCGTACCCAAAGTTGTTTTTATATCACGAAAATCAAGTTCAACATCCCAATGCTGCAAATAGAGATCTGCAGTGGCATTCACTGGGTATTTACTCATTTCGGGAAGTTCAGCCACAGACAACTAAAAATAAGAACTAACTTTTAAATTGGGTGTAACAAAATTATTGAAAACTAAAAGAATTGATTTTCCAACTTCATCAAAACTCTTTACATCACAATGTGGAAATTTTGAACAAATCGTCTATACTTTAAGTAATGGTAAAAATATGTGGAAGACACAGATTTAGAAAGTTGCTGTATTTTCCCAATTGCTTGATTTTTTAAAGCAAAAAATCATCACGCTCATCGCATTTAATTCGATTAAGTGCCGTCTAAGCTATATCACTGAACAGTTCGCGACTGTTTCAAACAAGCTGATAATAAAAATAATAATCATTTTAATAACATTGGTAAGACAAGGATATGTCAACTTCTTTGCTTTTGGTTTGAAAGGAGGTTTCATATGTGGGAACGATTAATTTCATACGTCATACTGTTCGTATTCGCTTTATTCGTATCGGGCTGCAATTCAAATACGACTTATAATCAAAACGTGCCCGAAAAAAGCATAAACTTTCAAACTAATCATACTCAGTCTCTGGCAAGAATTGTTTTGGATCACACTGGACTTGTTGTGGATTGCGTTGCTTGCCACGATGGAATTAATGCGACAGGTAAATCAATTACTCATGTTGTAACGGAAGCACCTTGCGAAACATGTCATGTTGTCAGTTCATGGTTTATTATTAATAGCGTTCCAACAATCCCGGTTGTAGCAGCATTTGATCATACTCCCGTTGCTGGAATGCCTTGTCTCGATTGTCATGACAATGTTATTGAACAAGGTAAAGCAATCGACCATGTTGTTTCATCTGATATCTGTGAAGAATGCCATACTACCGACACCTGGTTTATTCCTACAACCACACCAGCGCCTACTGATCCCGTTCCACCCGATCCCGCTTTACCTGCACCTGCGCCGGAACCCGAGCCTCCGCCTTTCGATCATACAACGGTTGCTGGCACGCCTTGTTTGGATTGTCATGACAATGTTACTGAAGAAGGAAAACCCCTGAATCATATTGAATCCGCAGACACCTGCGCGGATTGCCATACAACGGATGATTGGGATATACCAACCGCAGTTCCCCCGCCGCCTGAAGATCCTGTTCCAGCGGATCCCGTACCCGCTGACCCAGTTCCACCACCTTTTGATCACGCGAGCGTTGCTGGTACACCCTGCCTTGACTGTCATGACAATGTTACCAATGAAGGAAAACCCATAAATCATGTAGCTGCGTCAGATCTTTGTGAAGAATGTCATACTACCGACACTTGGGATATTGCACCTCCAGCCCCGCCACCGGCTGTCGCAAGCTTTGATCACAGTATTGTAACTGGCGTGCCCTGCTTTGATTGCCATAACAATATCACTGCGACCGGAAAATCAATTGGCCATATCCTGGCATCAGATATCTGTGAAAAATGCCACATCAACACAAGTTGGCTAATTTTGACAACAACACCGTTACAAGCGAGTGTGTTTGATCATTCAACAGTGGAAGGGATACCTTGCTTTGAATGCCATACGATAAGTTTTTAGGAAGTTTCAAAAGAATAATATTTGGATACTTGTGAAAATGATATTCATCAACTGTGCTGAAATGTATCGAACTAAATGCAGATATTTAGGGTCAGTCGATCCCAAGCAATTAACTCAACAATGACTAATAATTGACCTCTGTTAATATTTAAGTTCGTTACAACATCAATCTGTTAAGACATAATTTTGGCAGGATTCAAACATACTCAAACCGGCTGTAATTCAGCAATCCAGCAGCCGGTTTTGTATTTTACGAACAATTCGTAAGCACCGGAAAATTCAATTCTATTAACCATGAAATATTAGTTAAGTTATTTCATGTCTATCCGAAACAAGCCAATCATCTTAGGATCAAACTATGTGGGTAATAAGGAGCACATATTTATATACGGCAAAATCCTGTTTGTCGCATAAGTTTGTTAATATGAATGTTTTCATGCCTATCACCAACTAAAGACTTAACCGGTACAGTGAGCATATATTAAAGCGCTTCACACTTAGGGTTAGGCTAAATTGAGAAACCTAAATGACAATGCTTCAAAAGATTAATCTTGCCGTGATTACGTTATTAAGTATTTCCGCAGGACTGGCAAAAGTAATGTTAATGCCTCAAGAAGTCCAGTTTTTTGAAAATGCAGGATTAGGTGAATCTACATTATTAATTTTTGGGTTAGCTCAAATCATTGCCGGCATATTACTGATTATAAAAAATATGAGGAAATGGGGAGCCATATTTGTCGCTGTAATGTTTATTTTATCGACTGTCATGATATTGAGTAATGGCATGATCGGTTTCGGAATATTCTCAATTTTACCCATCGTTTTAACAGGTTTCATCATCAAAAATAACTTACAAAAAGTGTAGTGCTTCAACTTTCAGCAAACAGAATTCATTTTTAGAAAATTGCCTTAAATTTGATTTTTCTGAGCAATGAAACGACAAACATGATCTCTCCAAATTGGAGTAATCATGGACAATCACCCATTCCAATTGGTTGGTCAGTGTCTTCAATGACTAAGTTGGACTAATTTTTCATTCAGTCTCAAAAAAAACCTGATTTTTTTGTACTCAAGTATTCAATCAGGAACGGGTTTTGAATATTAATTTTTTCGCGGATAAATTACTGACGAGAAATCTATAAAATAGCCGCTATCCCAGTGGATTTAACATGAAGTCTAGCATTGGGATAAACAATGGGAAGTTCTTCACCGAACTTTAAATAGTCAACACCTAATACATGACAAGGCATAGGATGACCGACGATTCAAATGATAATCTTTTTACTGCAGAACTAGCAGTTGGCACGAGCACTAAAAAAGTAGTAATCAGTGAATTATCCATGACCTCCTGTGTCGCACGTTTGACATTCAGAGTAAAACCCTTTCAGCGTGGCATGCTTCGCTTAATTGATGACAAAACGGATAAACCGTTTAAACCCATTAAAACCACGATTGAATCAGTTAGCCAGAAAAAATCTGATCCCGAGGCTTATTACACAGTAATTAAATTTAACGATATGGTCAAAGCAAACCATGGAGTCGTTCAGTTATTAAAATCAGATAATAGTAGCGCGGACGATAATGAGCAACCTGTGGTTCGCGCCAATAAAAACTCGTTACGTGTAAGCCCCGTTAGTTGCCGGATGTGCGCTCAACAACATATTCCATTTTGGGCATTACAAAGTCGTAGCATGCTAACCAAATCCAACATATTTGAAGTTCCCAGTTATGTTGAAGCATTGCCACGAAAGGACTTTTGCGACTTTAATTTAATTCGGATTATAGTATGCCCATCATGTTACTTCGCTTCAAATGATATCCAGGATTTTAAAAAAGCATCTACTGACGATGAATTAGTAAAACCACCTTTTAAAAAAGAGCGCATTATCGAACACTGGAACGCGAATATTGAAGAAAGAAGATCACTGGTGGAGCCTCACTTGAACGGTTTTTTTTCAGAGGAACGCAGTTTAGAACAAGGATTATTGTCTTATGATTTGGCCATCATTACTAGCAATGAAATTTTCCGGGCAGATGAAGATAAAGACCCGAAACGCAGAAATTACAATCCCATTCGTAAAATAGTCTATTACCTTCTGATCAAAGCTGAAGTATTGATGATAAATGATCGCGTCGAGGAAGCACAAAAATTATTGGAAATGGTCCTCAACCGTTTAGAAGAAATATTTCCTTTTCTCAACAATGAACCAAGTATCAGAGCCGGCTTTCTTATGGGCATGCTTGGCCTCTATTTTGAAGAATACCGAAAAGTAGCGCAGAACCTCACTTTTCTGAAAGGTTATAACCAGGATGAGCACTTAAGAAAAAGTTCCGATGAGTATAAAACGTTAACGACTACAACCAAAAAACTGGATGAAGCTTTTCAGAATCGAGATGAGTACAGCAAAGCTAACCTAACTCGTCTACAAAAGCCGTTTTAGCGTTTAACATCAGCATTATTGATCTATTTCTTCCAATTCAGAAGAAATTTTCTTGAAAAGGGTAATCGTCGAAGTGTGAAAATTTTCCTGATAGGCTTGAGCTAATACATCGAAAGACTAGTTAATATCCAACGTATTTCTAAATTCCTTTATAGTTGCCGGTTCTGAAAATTGTTGGAATAAATGCCTAAACGCTGATTTTACCTTACCTCTCCGTTGTTTAAGTTTTTCTACCAGAACGCCCATTGCTACCATTGTTTTAGGATCATCCATTTCTTCATTGCGCATCTGTTCAGCAAAATGATCCAATTGATCAGTCTGCACGCATAAGTCTTGTAATTCACCCAGATTATCCTGTAACTTCTTTAAATATTTGACCAGAGATTTAATTTCTTGCTCACCATAATAATCCTTAAAAAACTCCATAAGATAACGAAATTTCTTGCAGCTTTTTCGTAACTCATGAAATTCTTCATCTGCAGACTTTTTATGGATTGCCCTACCTTCTCTTAATACCTTGTTGTACAGTTTTCTAATTCGATTGTTAGCCGTCTTTCTGGCCGGTTTCTCGGCGTCATGAGTCTTGAGAGATTTTATGGTGTCTTGCTTCAATATGGCCTGCCACTTAGGTATCAATTTCAGATATCTATCGGAATCTAACGCATCACACATTTTTTGATGTTCATCTTGCCAATGACGTTGCAGAAAATTTTTAAATGGAAACAAGTCTTGCCTCATAGTCTCAGGAAGCTCATCCACATAAAAGTCAAAATTCGACAAATAAACGTCAATATCTCGCGTAGGCGTCGTTATACAACCCAACCAATAAAACTCCCCTTTTATATATTCAAGATCTTGTTTTGAAAAAATATGTTTAATTTGGGTAATAGCTGTGCGAGTTCGCCTGACCGCAATTCGGTAATCGTGTAAATACTCAGTATCACTGCCCTCACGAAGGCCTTGTTCATTATTTTGCATGGTATTAAGCAAACTACGAAATAATATATTCGCAGCCTCCCAAGTCGTGAGTGACTCGCTGAGCTTATAATGTTCTTTTGCCTTAGCTGCTGCCAAAATACCCTCTTTTAAAACTAAAAAGGTGTTTATCTTTTATGGGATATTCTTGAGAGGATTGCTCAATTATATGTTTTTTCCAAAAAAATATTTTGTTCTTAAATTTATTACATTGCATGAAGTAAATATCTGAGGCTAATATTATTATTTCTAAATATCAAATAACTGACATTAAAATACCTGAACTATTCCTAAAACAATTGTACTGTTAATAGTATCTCTAATAGTGGGACAAAGTCTATTCAACACATCTTAATTCAATAGAGTTTTAATATCGAATGGTGGATGAAATCTGATTTAAATTTAATATTGGTGCATCATTGCACGTCAGAAATCTAAATTTGATTATGACGTATCAGAGGGGCATACTGGGATTGAATAATTTTATTGGAAAACGAAATTAATGGCTACAGTTGCATGGGATGGTAAACATTTTGAAGTACGGACTTCAAGTATCGAAGGCGCCGGACAAGGCCTTTTTACACGAGTACGCGTTAACTCAGGCGAGACGATTGGTAACTACACTGGAATAGTTCTCTCGGATCACGAGGTCAATTGCGCACCTTATGCGAATTCCGATTACATTCTTTGGGTTTGCAAAGACTGCAACATTGTGGGAGAGGGACCGTTAGCCAACCATACTCGATATATTAACCACCATGATTATCCAAACGCTCGCATGGTCTGTTCAACACGTTGGAAAAAAGCACGTATTGAGGCAACTGACACCATCTATCCTGGTGGGGAAATATTTATCGATTATGGACCTTTATATTGGGAAAATAGCGCGTAAAAAAAGGGCCATAAACAAAAATTTAAAAAGTTAATTCATTTCTTTTTTTCGAGGACGATGTAATTCCTGCAACTTACCTTTGCCATTATCCAGGTGTTGCCAGTCTTGTGTTAACTGAACATGAGCTAACGCGGCAGTTGTTAGTATCTTTCCGTCATTTGTTTCCGGAATTTCGTCCTGAACGATAAAATCAAGCAACTCCTCAAGACCTGGGTTATGCCCAATTAACAATACTTTTTTTTCATTTTTTGGGATTTTTGCTAATACATTTACCAGTTCCTCAGCTGTTGCCATATAGATTTCACCAATGAATGTGATCTCTTCTTCAGGTACGTTTAAAGCTTGACTGACAGTAACTGCGGTCTGCCATGCACGTAATGCAGGCGATGATACAATTAAAATTGACCCGCTGATTTTATTGGCAAGATATTCACCAATTTGCCGCGCCGCTTTTTTCCCACGCTTATTGAGTGGTCGCTGAAAATCAGTTACCGCATCTGTTTCCCAGTCTGATTTCGCATGTCGTAAAAGGTATAATTCATACGGTTTCATTTATTCATTTTCCAATGCATCTCGCATTATTTTAAATTCTTCATATTCATTTGGGCCCAGGCGTGGATAGGTTAATCCCAGGCTTCGTAATGTTTCCACGATGATGTCAGCAACGCACATGCGCATAAAAGGTTTGTTATCAGCAGGAATCGCATACCATGGTGCCCAAGATTTTGATGTTTTTGAAATAACCGTTTGATAGGCTTTCATATAATCACCCCAGTATTGTCGCTCATTTACATCATCCGAAGAAAATTTCCAGTTTTTTTGGGGTTCATCTATTCGTGATAGAAAGCGCCGTTTTTGTTCCTTATTGGAAATATTTAACCAAAATTTTAAAACGATTGTACGATTTCTGCCTAAATGCTTTTCATGATCTAAAATCGATTCATAGCGATGGTTCCAGAATTCCTTATTAATGTCACCCGACTCATATTTTTGTGCTTTAAGAAATTTCTGGTGAACTTTGGCAATCAACACCTCTTCGTAATAGCTGCGATTAAATATACCAATTCGACCGTGTGGTGGTAATTTACTGGCAGTACGCCATAGGAAATCGTGTTGCAGTTCTTCAGTAGAGGGTTTCATAAAAGAAAACACCTGACACCCATTCGGATCGACACTATCCATTACTGCACGAATAGTACTATCCTTTCCCGCTGCATCCATTGCCTGAAATATCAATAGGATAGAATATTTGTTGTGTGCAAATAATACTCTCTGTAAATCACTTAAGCTTACAGACAGTTCATAAAGACGTTTTTTACAATCATGCTTACTCAGCCCATCTTTGGGAGGTGCCGTGGGCATTTTTTTTAATTTAAATGAGTCATCAAAGGGTACAAGAAAGGGACTGGCAATCGCTTTAAACATGGTAACTACCATCAATTAGAAAAACGACAAATGAGTATCGTCAATAAAGAACTTTACCCATAAAATAAAAAACGAGGTTATTTCTAACCTCGCTTTTCTAGCTATTACTTGGCTTTTTTCAAAGCTTTCTGTAATTTTTTGATTTTACCTTTTTGCTTGCTGACTTTCGCTTTTCTGGATTTAATTTCTTTTTTTAAAGATTTACTTGATTTTGCTGATTTAGCATTTTTTGCCTTCGCCATAATAGTTCTCCTAGATAGATATCGCGCATCTTGCGCTAGTTAAAGAAACCCAAGAATTCACAACAAATTACACTGGGCAGTACTCACCAAAGAGTTTATAAATCCTCATATTCTGCAATAAATTTTCTCATAAACAGTCTTATCTCTCTTGCCGCGCTGCTATCAATTTCTTCGCAAATCTGAACAAATCGATCTCGCTCTTGACCATTGACACGAATTAGCAGCTGACTGTCCTTTTTTTTACTTTTCTTTTCATTCTTGTTTTTCTTTACCATATCAATTCCTTGCGAGGAAAATAATGTATATACAAATGATATATCATCGATAGACATTGTCAAGCTGGATAATTTAATTAATCTTCTAGAATTTTCAGAAAGTACAATTTTTTGTTAAATAATGTGTGCCTCACATTCCGGGTAACCATTTTGCAAGCCAATATCAGTGTATAAGGCGCTGCGGTTACTGCAATTAAGAGGTGAAAACACCAACTGTAGCCACTTAAAGTAAGGCAATATCCAATGAGAAAACGCTACTTACTCCAGTAAATCGGTAAATTAAAATTGATATTATCGCGGTTAATGCACGCTTGATATCTGAGTCATATTTTTCTTAATATTGATGGCGAGACAGATTGGCGCTATGATTAACTCAATTGATATGAATATTATTAGACAAATTTTTAACACCCTACCTGAAACAATCGCAGCCATCGATCTTGGCTCGAATAGCTTTCATATGCTCATCGTAAAACACCATGACGAAAACTTTCGTGTTATTGATCAATTAAAAGAATCTGTACGCCTTGGTTCAGGATTAGATGAATACAATCAAATTACCGAAGAAGCAGAAGCTCGTGCCCTGGAGTGTCTCGCCCGTTTTGGTCAAAGAATTAAAGGTATTCCAGAAAATGCCTTAAGAATTGTTGGTACAAATACCTTAAGAAGAGCCGCAAACTCCAAGGAATTTCTAACAAAAGCAGAATCTTTATTAGGTCGTCGAATTGAAATAGTTTCTGGTGTTGAGGAAGCCCGTTTGATCTACCTGGGTGTATCCCACAGTGTGCCCGACGATAATGGACGACGCATGGTAATTGACATTGGTGGCGGCAGTACTGAAATTACCTTGGGCGATAGATTTGAGCCAATTTATATAAAAAGCTTTGAAATGGGCAGTGGCGTGCTTACACATAGAGTATTTACTGGCGGAAAAATATCAAAGAAACGCATACGGCTGGCTAAATTGGCAGCAGAAGTAGAACTTGAACCCTATGTAAAACATTATAAAAAACTCAAATGGGTTGATGTTATTGGCGCGTCCGGCACAATTAAATCAGTTGCCAGCGTCGTCTCGAGTATGGGTTGGTGCTCTGACGGCATTAGTAATGAATCACTGGATAAAATCGTTAGTGAGCTAAAACAATTCGAAAACGTGAACGAAATTAAACTCAGTGGACTAAAACCGGAACGCCAAGCTGTGTTTGCTGGTGGTGTAATGGTATTAAAAGCAATTTTCGACACGTTTAACATTGATCACATGCATGTCTCTGATGGTGCGCTTCGCGAAGGTGTGATATACGACCTTATAGGGCGGGAACAACACGAAGACACTCGCAGTAAAACCATTCAAAATTGGGCCAAGCGATATCATATCGACGTTGCTCATGCTGATGTTGTTAACGAATTAGCCTTGGCAATGTTTGCACAGGCCGCCAAACCATGGCACATTGATGATGATGAATGCCAACGGCAACTCTTCTGGGCAGCCAATATTCATGAAATCGGATTAAGTATCTCGCATTCACAGTCCCATAAACACGGGGAATACATTATACGAAATGCGGATTTACTGGGATTTTCTCGTGACGATCAAAAAATATTGTCAGTGTTAGTCCGAACCCAACGCGGCAGTTTTTCAGCAGAGCTGTTCAAAACGCTTAATGAGCAATGGCAAGAAAATGCGAAAAAAATCGCAATTATCTTGCGGATTTCAATCCTATTGGTTCGAAGTCGACACTACGAAAACCTAGTTACACCGACTCTCAGTGTCTCAGATAAGCAAATACGACTCACATTCCCTGAGAACTTTTTGGAAGAACACCCCTTAACCAGTGCAGATTTACAAAAAGAACAAGGCGTATTGGCGCAAGGTGGAATTACGTTTGAGTTTTTATAATTCCTTAATCCAGCTCCTTACCCTTACATTTTAAATCCTGCATTAAACTATCTTGTGCCGAGTACGGTTCAGTATTTTTTTCGTCGAAACTAACTTTTAAGTAACTTCCATCAGCTTGCAATTCCCAGGCGTGTGTATTATCTGCGAGGTAACATTTTAGTTGGTCCGTAATTAATGCAGACAATTTTTTCGACTCAATAGGAAAACACAATTCAACACGTTGAAAAAAATTGCGTTCCATCCAATCTGCGCTCGAGCACATAACATCTGGATTACCATCATTAAAAAAGTAGACAGCTCTTGTATGCTCTAGATACCGGCCTACGATGGAGCGTACCCGAATATTATCAGAAATGCCTTCGATACCTGGTCGTAAACGACACATGCCCCGAATAATTAAATCAATTTTAACGCCAGCTATAGAGGCTCGGTATAAGGCCTCGATGACTTGGGGCTCAATCAACGAGTTCATCTTTGCAATAATTCTTGCTGGCTTACCCTCACTTGCATTATTTGCTTCACGTTCTATTTTATCAATTATGGATTTATGCATGGTAAACGGTGACTGCAGTAACTTGTGAAGCTTTGGCACTTTACCTAAACTGGTTAATTGCAGAAAAACACTGTGAACATCTTCTCCAGTGGTTTTGTCACTGGTAAACAAACCATAATCCGTATAAATTTTTGCAGTTTTTGGGTGATAATTTCCTGTGCCAAGATGCACATAACGCTTTAACTGCTTACCTTCGCGGCGAACAACCATCGCCATTTTCACATGAGTTTTAAATCCAACCACACCGTAAACCACTTGTACGCCTGCAGTTTGTAAACGGTCCGCGAGGTTAATATTATCAGCTTCATCAAACCGGGCACGTATTTCAATAACAACCGTTACTTCTTTTCCACGTTGTGCGGCCATTACCAGCGCATCCACCACAGCCGAATTTGGACCAGTTCGGTAAAGCGTTTGCTTAATCGCTAATACATTTTCATCTTTGGCCGCTTGAATTAAAAAATCCACAAAGGGAGAAAATGATTCAAATGGATGATGAAGTAAAATATCATTTTGATTTAGTGTCTTGAAATAATCGGGATTACCGCTAAATTTTGAGGGTAACTTGGGCGTAAAAAGTGGAAACTTCAAATCCGCATGCCCATCAGTATCACACACTTTGATAAATCGATTGAGATTGACCGGACCATTTGTTAAATAAATATCATCGTCTGAAATGGCGATTGTCTTCGCGAGAAATTTCACCAACTCCTCTGGGCAATCCTGATCAACCTCAAGCCGCACCACATCCCCATAACGACGTGATAATAACTGCCCTTCCATCGCATTAATCAAGTCATCCACCTCATCTTCATCGAAAATCAGGTCACTATTTCTGGTTAATCTGAATTGATACATACCAATTACTTTCAATCCATGGAATAGTTCATCCACAAAAGCATGAATGATGGATGAGAGAAATACGTAGTCGTTAGGGCCATTACCTTCTTCATCAACGGGTAATTGAATAAACTCGGGAAGTGAAAGTGGTGCTTGGATAACAGCTTTTCCGCTATCTCGGCCAAAGGCATCTTTGCCTTTTAAGGATATGATGAAACACAAACTCTTATTTTGAATCCGGGGAAAGGGATGAGCTATATCAAGCCCAATAGGACTTAATACGGGCAGTAAAAATTCTGTAAAAAATTGGTGTAGCCACTTACCTTGAGTTTCTGTCCATTCACCTCGACGAATAAAACGAATATTTTTCTCTAAAAGTGCCGGTAAAATAACATCGTTTAGTACCGAGTATTGTTGACTAACCAGCTCTAGAATTTGCGGGCGCATTTTTACAAGCAGGTCCGTAGATGAAATTTTATCTGGGCCAGTTGAGGTGATGCCCATTTTTATTTTTTGTTTGACACCAGCAACTCTTATTTCAAATAATTCGTCAAGGTTGGTACTGGAGATACACAAAAATCGTAAACGTTCCAGCAGAGGATTAGTTTCATCTAAAGCCTGCGCAAGTACACGTTTATTAAATTCGACGAGACTAAGTTCTCGATTAAAGTAGAGTGATGGATCAGCAAAATTCGTGACTTCTTCATCTTCCATAAGCATCTCTAATAGTATTTGAGGATATTTTTCCGCACGTAGTTGAACGTATGGAATTGAATTAAGCTAATATAGACAAACCAATCATCTTAAGATGATCTAAAACGAGAGTTAGTGTTAGATCTATTAATTTTTATGATTTGTCGGGAAATAAACTTAGTCAAATTTATGCGAAAGTTGTTAACGCCATTAAACATTTTACGAAAGTTTAATAAATTGCTGTAGGTCAACTGCCCTTCCGTATTGACAAGATTATCACAAATCTCGTTATACCGTGTTAGGTCAAGTGGTGCTGGGGAAAGATAGGTGCAGTCTAATGTAACATTTGCTTTTTCGCACAGGTATGCCAGTAATGATTCTGGACAAGCATCCTCTACTTCCAACCGAATAATATCGCCAAAATTATCCGACCGCCGGTTACGATCAGTCTTAAAGTTTATGATATCGCCACGTTTCACATGACAATTTCGTGTCACTCTAAATTGATAGATTCCTTCGACAGTTAATCCATTAAACAGCTCATTGGCAAAACACTGAATTAGCGTAGAAATGAAGACATATTGCTTTTTGTGTGGTGTTTCTGTGGGAAGCTCAATTAATGAGGGAAACGATAAAGGCATTTGAATAACGGCATTCCCGTCATGTCGGCCAAACGCATCCTGTCCGTTTAAACTGACAATAAAACACAAACTTTTATTTTGAATACGAGGGAATGGATGAGTGCTATCCAATCCCACCGGGCTTAATACCGGCAGTAAGGTATTCACAAAGTAACTTTGTAACCAGACTTTCTGAGATTCATTCCACTGTTTTTGATAAAGAATACCGATATCGTTATTATCACGCATCTGACGTAGTAGATTTTTCAGCAGCTTGCTTTGGTGTTCGACAAGTTGCAGCACTTGTACATGAATTATTGCCACCAAATCACCTAAAGCAATTTGCTCAGAAGCTGGACAATCTAATCGATTCTGAGTTTGAATCAATCCCATCTGCATTTCAAAAAACTTATCGAGGCGAGTACCCGACAAACATAAGAAGCTGAGTCGATCTTTCAAGGCAAGTTTAGAATCTTGCGCAAGCAACAACGCAGATTGACTACATCGCAACATCGATAATTCAGTACTTTTGTTAAGTACATTAAATGATGCGGAAGTGCTCTGATTTTGAACAATTGCAGCGTAAGTCATAGAAACTAAAAAAACATCCACCTTCTAAGAAGGTGGTTTTGGTTTACCCCCTTGAAGGGGGATGAAAAGCAACCCTCTTAGAAGGTTACTACCGTTATCCCGTTATTTATAAATTAGTTAAACCGCAGACCTTC